>Ga0233413_10000108_pt1 | contig 42249 bp, 50 predicted proteins | sample Na_anoxic_6_MG_FD_189019 | JGI IMG/M metagenome (GOLD analysis project Ga0233413, IMG submission 189019) | Seawater microbial communities from Saanich Inlet, British Columbia, Canada - Na_anoxic_6_MG | ecosystem: Environmental > Aquatic > Marine > Inlet | place: Canada: British Columbia...
AAAGACACATCATCTCTAGCACGCAACAGAGATTCCACTGAGGGTACGCCTTACCCTATGACCGCTAATGAGTGGACAAACGCGAGGCACTAGTGGGTAGGTTCAATCAAACTATAAATTCATTTTCTTCTGGAGAAGTCACCCCGAAGCTAGGGTCACGTACAGACTTAGAGCAGAACGCTAACGGTCTAGACGAGATGCTTAACTTTATACCTTCAAAAGCTGGCGGAGCTTTCCGTCGTATGGGATCACAGTTTATTAATAACGTGTCCTCTTTAGATGCTACATATAGTACCTTCCCTGCTACTACCCTACCATTTAAAGGGTTCGATCAAGACTATACTATATTCTTTAGTCTTAACGATGAAGATGTCAGGCTAGCGGCTTTCACTAGTCAGCCTATTAGAATCTTCGATAAGGATGGGAATGAAGCGACTGTATTCTTTACAGATGCCGCTAATTACACAGCACTCTACCCCAACTTTGCAAGCACACTAGACCCTGATGGGTTCAGGTATAATGAGAATGGTGACGAGATGATCGTCGTGCATACTAGTGGGTCGATACCTCCATTTAAAATAGTACAAACATCAGGGCTACCTTTTAGTCCTGTATTCTTCGTAGTTCCTTACTATGCTTCACTAGGTGATACTAGTAACCAGAACCAGACCTTTGATGTTGTTAGAGCTATGACTCTTAGGGATCAGAACACAAACTTTGCACAGTTCCTTAGACCATCCGTAACAGGTGGCGGGGCGGCAGGGACATTACAGACCACACCAGTCGCAGCTACTTTGTTTGCAGAAGATGGTGGTGGTGTACCCACACCAGGGTTCTTCGATGCAGGTCACGTTGGGGCTTTCTTTACACTGGAGCAAGGTGCAGCAAGTGAAGGTGTGTTTTACGTACAAACAATTGTAGCAGGAGGAGCCTCCGCAACAGGAGTGATACTAGTTAGTTTCACTAATCTCCTCCAAGATAGTCGCTGGTTTGAAGGAGCATGGAGCGGTTTCCGAGGGTACCCTAAAGCACTAGGGCATTTCCAAGGAAGGACTCACTATGCGAACAACTTTGCTCAGCCTAATTTCCTTTGGGTTTCTGGTACCGATACTACTAACTTTTTTCTCCATAGGGTACTTAATCAGGATACTGCTGGTGATGTTAGTGGTATCGATCACTCCGGTACTCATGACCCTTCTAACCCTTTTCGTAAGGGCATACGAAGTACTTACTTCACCGAGATACAATGGTTAATCGATGACGGTGATTTGAGAGCAGGAACTAGGACAGGTGATTTTAAGATCAGCTTCGATGCTCAACAAGCTACAGGGTATGAACGGGATACTTTCCAGTCGAACCTACAGTCAGGCGTAAACGCTGGAGATGCTCAACCGTACTTAGGGGACGAGAAAGTTTTCTATATATCAGCAAGTGGTAAGCGGATTAGGTCAATAGACTCTAGGTCAGGCGATTTCCAATACAGGAATTTAGATTTATCTATCTTAGCCGACCACATGAGGTATGCGCCAGAGTCCTCTATCCTAGCTACAGAATCAATCAACAGTTCAAAATTTAGAAATATTTACTGGCAGGAATCTAACAATACTCTATGGTCCGTTAATACTAGAGGGACTCTTATAGGGCTTACTGTTAATAGTGCTTCCCAAGTAACAGCTTTCCATAGTCATCAACTTGGCGGAACCCCTACTATATTGAGCGTGTCTAGCGTCCTGAACCAGGATACTAACTTTGACGAATTGGTAGTATTAGTTCAGCGTACAGTGAATGGGACAGATAGGTACTATATTGAGACTATCGGCGAGGAGTTCAACCATACATTCCTCGATAATACTTCCACCGATGTACAGGACAAACCTTCTTATTTAGACTCATTCTTATATGTGAATCAAGCTTCTAGTGTGACAGTCTCAGGGCTTGGGCACCTAGAAGGGGAAGTCGTTTCGGCTCTGTATAATGGAACAGAAGCTACAACCCTAACCGTAACAGGGGGAGCGATTACTCTCCCCGCAGTAGCCACTGATATTATAGTAGGCTACCCCTATACCTCTCGACTTAAGACTCAAGTGATTGAGGCAGGGCAGCAATTCGGAGCAAGTAAAGGGAATACCTCTAGAATAGATAGTGTGTTATTATCACTATACAGGACCTCTTATGGTCTTATAGGATTTGAAGATTCAAATCTTGTAGATATCGAAGTGACTATAAATGAGCTTGCGACAGAAGATGTGGAGATAGAGTTTCCTCAATCCCCTGATATTCAGCCGCGAGTCATTATCGAAACGGATAAACCTTTACCCCTTAATGTACTAGGAATTACACTCAGAGGGGCGTCTTACGACGGATAGGAGAAAGCATGGCAGTTGGAACAGTAGCAGCAGGGATTGCAGTAGGAGGGATACTTTTAAGTAGCTTTTCTCAATTTAAAGCAGCTAATGCTGAAGCTAGTCTCCTTCGTAAGAAAGCAGACTTAAACGATTTTAGTGCCTCTAAGATATTAGAATTAAATGAAGAAAATAGTAAAAGAATCCGTGAGGATGCTAAGAATATTCAAGGAGCTGCACGTAATCAGTTCGCCGCATCTGGTACTTTAACTGACTTAGATACCCTAGGAGAGATTGCCTTAGCAGGTGAACTTGAGATAAGGTTGAACACTGAAGAGGCTGTATTCCAAGCCGAGCAACAAAGATTACTAGCAGAAATTCAAAGAGAAGCAGCAAGTAGTAGCAGAAAGACGGGAGCCATCGGTGCTGCTGGGTCTATCCTTCAGGGTGCTGCTCTATTTAAGTAGGAGAAATAATGGCTATCATACCTAAAGGAAATTTTAGACGACGAGGAGCTAGATCGCTCCCTACCGCTAATCTCCCTTCCGATGGAGCAGCCGCCCCGTACCGCGAACTAGCTAAACTAGGGAACCAAGCCGCTAACATAGCTGGTGAGATGTTCCGTAAGTCTAGAGCCGAATCTGAAAGAAATGAAACCAATGACGCCATCACTAAAGCCTCAGAACTTATGGCTAAAGAGAAGCGGGACCTACAAGGATTCTTGAAGGACGATGGAACAGTTGGTGATACTAAGAAACCTTACTCCCAAGTAGTGAAGGAAAGCCAGAAGCAGATATTAGAATCAGTTAGTGGAGGACTCAGTAATGATAGGGTTCGCCAAGTTTTTAGAGACAACACCGCTGTATCTAGCCGCCAGAATGTTATACAATCGATCACCGACGAAAGAAAGCATATAAAAAGCAGAGCGGTTGTAAACGAGAGCAACCATAACCAACAACAAAGTCACATGATCGCGGAAGCAGGACCTAATGCCCTCACTCTAGGTAATCAGATGTACCAGAAGAAGAAGCTAGATGGGATGGAGAGCTTCAAGAATGGTGGGAGGAGCGAAGCGGAGCTTGTAGATTTTAATAAAAACAACGGAACAACTAAAGCCTTAGCGGTAGGCGAGGTACTGGTAATATCTAAGGATGTTGAAGGGTTTAGTAAATTCTTTCCTGGGCTACTTAACACCGCAGGAGCTAAGCAGATACTAGACTTAGACCCTGAGAGTGCAGCGAAATTAGCAGAAGGAGTAGCAAGAGCGGAAGGAGCAAGCCCTAGCAAGGGACAGTATGAAGAACTAAGTAACCACCTGACTACTCCTCAGAAGTTCGGGTTCCTAAAAAGGATGCTTAAGAACATTAAATCAGGAAGTACTAGCCAGAGAGCGGCTCTATCTAATAGGTTCCAAGACCTTTTAGCTTCCATGAATAACAGAGACACTTACTCCCCTGAGCAAAATGATAAGCTCTCTTTAGAAGTGAAAAAGTATTACCAGGATAACCTAATAGCAGATGTTGCTCCTGAAGTAATTCAGAGTAGGATGTCTCGCCTAGTAGCTGCTGACTACGTTAATAATCAGAAACAATCCTTAGCTCTTGATAGCCCTAGAGAAGTACAGCAAGCTCTTAGAGGAATAGAAAAAGAGATAAAGGGGAAACTAAGAGAGATGTTCGCAGAGAATCCTGCATTATCTTCCTTGATAAATGAGGAAGCTTCAGCCCAATCAGCTATACAAATAGCTAAGAGTAAACTTATTACAGGGAAATTTAACCTGGAAGCAGAACGTAGGAAACACCCTGCGGATTACCAAGTTAAGTATAACGCCTCAGCTAAAGCTAAGTTTTCGACAGCCAGGACTCCTGAAGATTTCACAGAGGCTATCAGCTTCTCGAATCGATCGCAGGTAGCAAGCGGAACTCACCCTGACAAAGTAATACACTTACCTAGTGCGATCTCCACTCCTATAGCGGAGAGTTTAGATAGAGGAATGGAGACGTTAGATGGTAAGGCTACTGTTACTAACGAGATAATTATGCTTAAGGCAAAATTCGGTACCAAACTTCCTGCTATTATGAATCAGCTTGTAGATTCAGGTAAGTTAAAGCATAAGGAGATAGCCGAAGTTCTGTGGATGTCCGACACTAATGCAATGAGAAGCGCCTTAAGTGATCTATCCGCTATGGACTCTAGGAAGACAGCTTATGATGCTGATAATAAGGACAGTAAAGGCAGAGCTATAGTAGATGTAGATAACCTTTTGACTGTAGAAAAGATGAAGGAGTTCTTACCCTTTTCTGCTGCTAGGACTGATGGGATAAGCAAAAGAATGGAAAGTATGAGGAATATCGTAAAGGCTAAGTACTACTCTTTAATGGAAGGAAAAGCCCCTAATGATGGGCATAAGAAAGCTATGAGAGATGCTTACGACTTATCTATAGGGAAGATGTACACTAAGACAACTTTCGGTAAGAGTACTACCCAGATACCTAATACCTTTGACCTAAGCGAAGACCAAGTTAGAGCGGCTATGAAGACAGGAGTAAAGTTAACTCAAGAGCGAATGAGAATGGGACAGGTAGATTTTAGCAGGATGCCTGGGATTAGTCAGCAAGCTAAATATGTAGGATTAAGTGAAGCAGATAAGCAGGAAGCTTTTTGGGTAGACAATCGGGATAAAATAATGATGATACACCCACCCTCTGACGGGAGGGACTCAGTGCTTAGAGCGTATATCCCTACTCAAAGAGGGAATGTAGCTGTAGCTTTTAAAGGTGAGCAGCCTTTTGTCGAGTTCCCTTTAGACCAAATCAAAGAGGACATATTTATTGAAGGACAGCGAATAGAGGATGTGAACAGGGTCATTAACGGAGAAGGGGAAGATGTCGTGATTGATAAAATGTTCTTTCAAGTTTTTGGTAATGAGGCTAGTGATGGCAAATAACTTCTTTGAATTAGCTACCCCCTCAGAGGAACAGGAATTATTTAATGCTGTCGATGCGTTTACACCCGCGTCTACTATGGACGGGATGATTGCAGCAGGTAAGACAGGGTACAGAAACAACTTATTTTCTATGGCAGTAGATGCCGCACGATCAGATATTGAACCGATATTTAATCCTCAGCTTAATAGACCTGTATCTCCAGGTGAAGCTAAGGAAGTATATGGTCTCGACATTGAAGAACCAATCACTCAGATCGACGCCACTATTAGGTCGGAGAGAAACCAACTACTCCGACGGCAAGAAGCTATCCAACAGGAAGCAGGGTTAGGGGGGATTGGGAGATTCATAGGTAATATGGGTGGAGGACTTATTGATCCTCTAGCTTTACTAGGTGGACTTGCAGCAGGGAAAGCAGCCGTGTCTGTAGGCAATCAGATGGTAAACGCGGGGACTATGGTTAAAGTAGGACGGGTATTGAACGCCTCAGCTCATTCAGGTACTCCTCAAGGAATTATAGCGAGAGAGATGGTAGAGAACGCTGTAGCTTCTACGATTATTGATATCCCTTTAGGAGAACACGTAGAGAATATCTATAACGAAGACATCACCGCAGCCGAACACTTATTTAATATAGGCGTGGGAACCTTGGCGGGGACTATGTTCCGTTACCTTGGGAGAGTGTTCGCGAAACCTGACTTAGACCTTAACCCTGAAGTAGTTAATAAAGTGGTAACAAAAGAACTACAGGAAGCAAACAGGACAGGCAGAGCGCCTGATCCTGAGAAAGCTATCGAAACGTGGAAAGCAGAACAAGCTGAGTATAGGAGCAACCCTGATAACATACAAAATGCTAGAAGAATATTAGAAGAAGAAGGTACTAACGAAGCAAATTATTACGTGGCTCACCTTGAAGGGCAGCCTGAACAAGTAATTCGAGGTGTTAAACCTCTTACCGATGATGGTATTATTCTCACGAACAATCCTGCTCATGCTTTTTCTGATACTTTCCATATTGTAGGAGGTGGTGTACATAAAGTAGACACCTCTAAGTTAAAATTATTTGAATTAGATGAAGCGAGCGTGACCGCTTTTGATGCCTCTACTAGGGGTAAAGTTACTGCCCAAGGGTTTCAAGGGTTGACTTATGTAAAAGACGGGGAGGTATTAGTAGAATTATTCGAGCCTCCTAGAGAGGGAAGCATCCCTATTAAAGACGACATGAAGCCCCGTCCTACAGAGTCTACTCATATAGACCCTAATGACGTAGAGCCAAAGGTTCAGTCAGAATATAAAAGTGATAACCCATTATGGACTGAAGAGAAATTTGGTGAGCAATATAAGACGGTACACCAGGATGCGGATACTACCACTCCAACTAAGGCTGCCGATGTAGCTAAGGAAGCTGAAGAGTTTGTTCAAGAAATTACTGAGGATATACAGAGAGCTGCTTCCGACATTGAGGAAGGTATTGAGTTAGTCCGTGAAGTGGAGAGTCAGACAGGTATTGATCCTTTTGATGACACTCCTAGATTTTTAAAAGAAGTTAGGAATATAGCAGAGAAATTTCAAGGAGACCCTGAGTTATTTGAAACTCTAGTTAAAGCTACTATAGCTTGTATGAGGAGAAATTAATGGTTGATTGCACCGACGCACTATTGAAAGCGTTCCCAGGCATGGATAAGAGTAATATAGAAACGATCCTGTCTGAGGTTACTCAAATTAGGAGACGGAAGAGTCTGTCCCTCGCTGGGAAACAAGAGGAGTATAAGAAACTAAAGGATGCAGGGAAAGCTTTCGCTGCTCTAAGGTTAAAGAACCAGATTAACGATCAGATTAAAATCTCTAAGATTATAGATAACGCCTTAAATAATAAAAGGTTTCCTAACGTAGAGGAAGCCCTGCTTAATATCTTTGAAAGTATCGAAGCTAATGAGGTATCAGTAGATGCCCTACGAAACACTAATAACGAAATCCTCCAGTCAAATTTAGTAACAGGATTGAGACAAGCTAAGCTAGAAGAAGCCGCCGCTTCAGGAATCTATGACAGAAGAGTAGCTAAGGCTATGTTTGATAACGTAGAGTACACTGGGGATGGGGCGGATATTGTTAATGGGTTAGCGAAGGTTTTTAAAGCCTCTAATGAAGCTATGAGAGTTATGCTCAACGATGCTGGAGCCAGTATCTTTAGACGAGCTGACTTTATCCACAGCCAGTTCCATCACGGAGACAAGATCAAGAAAGCTGGAGTAGATAAGTGGATTGCTGATATAAAGACTAAACTTGATATAGAGAAGTCTTTCTCTCACTTAAAAGATGCTCAGGGAGACATCTCTGAGAAGAGTATTCTTGAGGAACTAGGGAAGAAATGGAAGAAATTAACCGAGAGTTACGATGCCATGCAAGGGTTCAGTGTAGAGGAGTCTGTTGATAAGATTATCTCTGGGAATAGGATAGTAGATCGTATGAACAAGAGTAGGAGTTTACACTTCAAAGATGGTGAAGGCTTCTATGATTATAATCAGAAGTATGGGAAGGATGGGAATTTAGTTGATACCTTGAACTCTAGTTATAATAAAGCAGCAAAGAACGCAGCTATGATTGAAGTACTAGGTACCTCTCCTCAGAAGAATTTAAAGAAAGTTATTAAAGTAGTAGTAGCTCAGACTCAGACTCCTAAGCCTCTAGCTTCAGCTATTAGTAAGAAAGTTATTAGTGCTTTCGATGTCGCCAACGGCTCTGGGGAATATGGTATCGCGAATAAGCGTGCCTTTATAGGGAGAACTGCTCGTACTATTGAAACCTTAAGTCTACTAGGTAGAGCAGTGTTCTCTGCTGGTATGGATATAGTACCTACTATGATGCACACTAAGGTGTCCACTGGAGAGAATTTAATGGTGGCAGGGTTTCGTTCTATAGGAGAGTTTATGACTAACATCTCTCCTGCTCAGAGGAAAATTGCTGCTAAGGAAATGATGCTAGTTTCTGAGGCTTTCACCAACCAACTAAAAGAATCTTTGATTGGCTCGTCATACTCTCCAGGTAGAGGGTCACGAATGGTCGACGCTTTGTTTACTATAAGTGGTCTGAACTTTGTAACCGACGTAGCTAGAAAGGCTAATGGTAGGCTAGCTATTACTGATCTTACTAATATAGTGAAGTCAGGTAAACATACGCTTGAGCAAAAGAATACCATAGCTAGATTTGGACTTACTCCTGAAGACTTAGCATCTCTAGATAAAGTAGGAGATATTAATCCAGCAGCTTTAAGAGACACATCAGCTAAAGACTTAGGACTAACCGAAGAGGGGAAGCGTGGACTAATTAAGAAGGTTCACTTAATGATTAATCAGAGAGTTAGTAAAGGTTCCCCGTTACCTGATGCGCGTACACGTAGGAGACTTGGTTTCAATAATCCAACAGGTACAACTAAGGGAGAAGTTTGGAGATTCTTTGCTCAGTTCAAATCCTCAATCATGAAGATCACACAAGATACAGAGTTCATGATGCGAGCCTCCTCAGAAGATGGAGGGATCGCGAACCAGAAGAGTATAGCAAACCTTGCGCAGTTTATGATCTTAGCCACCGCTGTAGGGGGTATGAGAAATCTAGCTGTTAGTGCAATTGGAAATCCTAACGAGTTCGACTTTGAAGAGAGTGTCTCCTCCCATGAGTTCTGGGCAGGTGCCTTTGTAACTGGTGGTGGGGCGGCTATCGCAGGGGACGCCATTGCTCCCCTATTCATGGGTAGGTCAGCAGTGTCCACGGATGCTGCAATAGGTCGATTCTTTGTTGGTCCTGTTGGTCAGTCTCTTATTGAGGGGACTACTGAATTGAGGGACTTAGCGGTAGATGGGTTCGATGAGTCGACAGCTAAGTATATGGTGGGGAAGGTACCCTTCCAGAATATGTGGTTTCTCATGCACGTAAATAAGAAGGTTGCAGAGATACTAGGAAATGCGTTATAATAAACAGGCTTATACGAAGAAGCCCTAAAGGAGCAGAGATATGTCAGGCGGAATACGGTCTAAAGCCCACCGAGGTAGGACCACCGATTCAGTAAACGGCGAAGGTCGTACAACCCCAACAGAATTTGTAACAGGTCAACCGATGGGTCACTCCCGTGTCGGACTCGATACAATCATGATGGCGACACACTTTATATCTAATGCAGTGAATCCCGAAGCTGGATCTACATCACGAAAAATTATATCAACTGGTCACCCTGCACGTAGAGGGGACATGATCCGAGTACTGACTACCGCTAATGGTATTCAGGAATACGAGATTGCCGTTGACAGTGTCACTGCTAACGAAATCTTCCTAACGGGAGATACAACAGATGGTTCAGGTGCTGCTGCTGCTTTTGACCCTGCTGATACTTTCGATATTCTCCGTCCAGTCCAGCTCAGAACTGCCGCAGATGGTGGTATTGCTACTGGTCCTGTATCTTTTACATTGGATGGTGCGTCCCAGGTAGTGACCGAAGATACCGTCACTCCTGCTAACAATGCTCCTCTCCCTGTCAAATTAACAGGACTAACAGGGGATATTAATATCACAGCAAATGACCTGCACATGCAGCTCGAACATAACGGTGCCAACCCTGACTCTGTTCAAGTAGGTAATGGTACAAACGTGATGGCAGTTAATGCCTCCCTTCAAGCAGAAGTACACGACACAGACCTCAATGCACTACTTACCTTATTGAACGCTAAGTTCGTCACAGGTACAGACATCGGGGACGTTACGATTAATAACGCTGCTGGTGCCGCCGCTGTCAACATTCAGGATGGCGGTAACTCTATTACAGTTGATGCCCTGAACCTAGATATCCGAGACCTTACTCATGTGAGTGACTCTGTTTCTATTGGAGATGGTGTAGAGATAATGGCGATCAATGCTTCATTAGAAGCGCAAGTCAGAGATGATGACGCCAACACAGCCCTCGGTACTGTTAATACAAACCTTGGACTTATCAATGCGAAGTTCGGTTCACTAGGACAGAAAGCCTCAGCCGCTTCCGCTCCAGTGGTCCTCTCTTCTGAACAAGAAGTTATCCTAACAGCGATACAGACCGCTGTGGAAATTATAGACAACGCTATCGCCGGTACAGAGATGCAGGTAGATATTGTTGATGGTGGGCTTCTGTCTACCGAAGCTACCTTAGCTGCCCAGAGTGCTAAGTTCCCCGCAGCGTTAGGCTCGACTACTTCAGCCGCCTCTCTATCAGTAACTCTCGCAAGTGATGAAGCTGACATCGGGATGGCTCAGGATGATGTCTTAACATTTGACACCCTAGATATCAGTGGTGCTAACATTACCTTCGCTGGTTACACGGAACTCGTTGCAGACATCGGAGCTACCGCAGGTAAACAGGTTCATATCTTCACTTCAACAGGTGAGCCTCTGGTTCTGGCAATTGGAGCTGTTGCCTCTGAAGCTGATAAGATGATTATATTCCCAGGTGGTTCGCCTCACGCGGTGACACCTGTTACACTACCCGCTAACGCGAGACTCAGCTTACGTAAACTCACAGCAGGAACGGTAAGTGCAGGGTTTGTTCATATTAACGTAATGGGATAATTATGAAGAAAATATTTTTAATCTTAGTCTTGTTCTGTATCACGACAGGGATAGCGAAAGCACAGTGGTTCACTAACACAGGAACCAACAGTGCTACTGAGGCTAAGACCTTCTACGATCAGATGTCATTTAACAACGGTACTGGATTTCAGTCAGTCAATGCTACCTCTACTCAGCTCTTAGGTCCTATTACCTTTGCGGCGGGGATGGCAATTGACGAGGATGACATAGACCCTGAAGCTGACTTCTATGCAGGGCGTGGCGTCTTCTCAATGAACGCCACAGGAACTCCTCCTACCGCTTGTTTTAATAACGGTAGGGTTTACGTAAAAGGCGACAATAAAATATACGCCCAAGTGCCTCCTTCGTGTACCGAGGTAGAAATAACAGGCAACACGGGCACCGCCGCTGATGATGCTAAATGTATCAACAACCTAGGTCTCAACGTAACGATGGTCTCTGGTACAGGAACTATTGATATCACTCAAAAGAATGGAACCTCTGCTCCTACAGGTGCGCAGACCGTTGATATTTGTTTTAGAAATGCCTCCCTCACCAATGGTGGGTATGTTATTCGCTCTGTAACAGGAGCGACAGGGACACTAGATATCGCAAGAGGAGCTACTTTAGGAGTAGCTTCTACTTCTCATGAATTATACGCCTATGCTATTGATGATGTAGGTACAGTTCGAGTGGCTGTGTCTGCTACTTATTTTCCAGACGAGTCCATTACTTTAAACACTGCAACCATGACAGCGACTAGCGCGTCAGGCTCAGTTATGTATGCTGATGCTGAATACAGCAATGTGCCCTTCAGACTTCTCGGCTCTTTCCGAGGGGGACAATCTGATCTTGGAGAGTGGGTTTCTCCTGCTAGCTCTACTCAATTATTTAAGGAAACAGAACCTCAGTTCTGCACTATCTCAGATAAGAAAGCCAGTGGAACAATAGGTGGGCAGTACACAGGGGCAGTTCCTTGGGACGTTAGAGACCTTAATGACATCGGCTCCAATTGCTTCTATGTAAACAGTATTCAGACTTTTGGACAAGGGAACTCTGCTTGCTTAATAAAAGGGAAGTATAAAGTAAAAGTTGAATCTCCTATGGCTCAAGCAGGTAACTTCATGGCGAGGCTTGTTACTATAGTCAATAGTGCCACTAGCTCTGTTATCTACAGCCACTCAAACAGAGAGGATTCTGGCAGTGGTGTTAATAATATTTACGCCGTGGTCGAAGATGTCATTGAATTAACTGACGATGGGTGTATTAATGTCCAAAATAGAGCACAAATTACAGGTGGCTCAGGCGACTTTGGTAACCCTGTCTCCTTCGGAGTAGATGAAACTTATACGACTATTAAACTAAGGAAGATACGATAATGAAAACTTTTATACTAGCAAGCTTGCTTAGTTTTAATGTGATGGCACAGTCAGCACTTATGAATAGTACTACACCTGCTTTCTCTCAACTTGAGTCAGATGCTAAGACCATCAAGTGCAAAGTAGCTTTAAACGACCCTGTCCTAGCAACAGCCGGAGGTCATCTTAAGCGATTGCTTAGGGTTGCTTGCAGACTACTTCAAGGAAAGGACGAGTAATGAAAGTAAATTTTAACACTGTAGTAACAACAATGCTCATGATGGGTATAGCCGCAGCTTCCTCTTCTATAGTATTGTCGTACAAGACAGAAGTTAAAGTTAAGAACAACGAGAAGATGATAGATCGTATGTACCAAGAACAAAGGGTCATGCAATCTGACGTTAAAGAGATACTTAGGAGATTGCCTCAATGACAATAGCCACCCCTGATCCTATATTATTTACTACCGTATTTGGGTACATCTATGACAATGGTGTAGCCGTTCAAGGTGTTAAGGTTCGGTTTAAATCGCTTGAGTATAGTGAGAATGATAACTCTAACTCTATCGATACAACTGTTACTTCTGATGTCGATGGTAGATACCAAGCTGTGCTTTCTCATACTGTTAACACAGGTACCCTCGTAGAAGTGACTGGTAAATACCAGAACGCAGCGGGGGATATCGTTCCTATTCAAGAAACTATAGTAGTGGGTGCCACTACTCCGATCTCAGTACAGGCTGCCCGAGCCATCTCCCTCCCACCTGCTATTATAACTGGTGGACCACAAGGACCAGTCGGCGCGACAGGAGCACAAGGCCCTCAAGGTCTTCCTGGGTCTGCCGAAAATGTCATCAATTTACAAAGATCTGTCGATGGAGCCGCTGTTAGCTTAGATGGATCCACTGCAGGCCAAACTCCAGATTTATACCTAGTTGACCCTGATACAGGGGATATGACTATTACTATCCCAGATGCTGGTTTTTCCGCAGGGGTTAAGTGGCGTTTTTATAAAAAAGATACCGATGCCAATAAAGTCACAATCCAGACTGTTTCTGGAGATTTAATTGGTGGCGAGGCCACGCAGGAGATTCTGCAGAAGACTTCAGGTATCACTATCCTCGATGACACTACTGAGTATAGGAAGCTTCAAGACTCAAGGTCTCAACTCCCTCACGAAGATCATGTACACTCTGTCGATGGAGCAACTTTAAATATTACAAAGCCAACACTAATGGCCAACCCGGACACAGGGGTTATTACTGCGACCTTACCGAACCCGGCAGATAATCCAGACAAAATATTTATCCTAAAGAACGAAGGAACTTCGGGCAACGATTTAATAATTAATTCAATGGGGGGCGAACTTATTAATGGTTCAGCTACCCAAACTATTGAAGACGGTAAATCCATAATGGTTTTCTCGCTTGCTGACGATGACGTTTACCAAGTTATTCAGGATTCTCGTAGACCTTTTGGCTCTCCAGTAGATGTAGGGACGGCCAATGCTGACGGAGTCTCGACTGACATAGCAAGAGCAGACCATGTTCATGCTCACGGGACTCAGACCGATGGTACCCTTCACGCTGATGTTATAGCAGGTGGTGCTGACGGATTTATGACCGGCGCTGATAAGACTAAGCTTGACGGTATCGAAGCAGGAGCGACAGCCGACCAGTCGGACGCTGAAATAAAAACAGCCTATGAAAACAACGCTGACACTAATGAATTTTCAGACGCCGAACAGACTAAATTAGCCGGTATTGAAGCTGGGGCTACTGCTGACCAGTCGGACGCTGAAATAAAAACAGCCTATGAAAACAACGCTGACACTAATGAATTTTCAGACGCCGAACAGACTAAATTAGCAGGTATCTCCGCAGGTGCCGAAGTCAATGAAGCTCACGAATACCTAGCTATAGCAGGTACTTCAGGAATCGGAGGCAATACCACTGAACTAGGTAGCTGGGGAAACAACGCCGCAAAAGGAGGCTTCCCTGCATTATTCGACGGGGAGATTATAGCGATAGGGATACGATTAAACGCTGCTATAACCGCAGGTACTTGTGAGGCTCAGTCTGTGATTAACGGAGTAGCTCAGAATGGAGCTGGAGAAACTGCTGACCTAGCTAGTGGGGGACCGGCTCAGGATACTATTCAGATTATCGCAGCCCCTATAGCCTTTAATGCTGGAGACATTATTAACCTTCAGACAGTCACAGCAGGGGCGGCTCCTACAGGTGCTGACGCCACTATGACAATTATATGGAGACGAACATAATGGAATACATAATGGTACGAGACGTAGATAGTGTTGTGGTTTTTGTGGGGACTAATCCTTATAAAGCTATGGCAGATCATACTGAATACAACGAGACATACAACGGACCTTACGAGTGGGCTTCTTCTGAAGTCACAGTCACCCGCAACGGGGTAGGCGACTATTCGTGAAATCAATAGGATAATAATTCACTGCTCAGCTTCAGATAGAGCTAAGCACGATGACTGGAGAGTCATTAAGAAGTGGCACCTGCAACGCGGGTGGAGGGACATTGGATACCATTACGTGATTCAAAGGGACGGGGGCATCCATGTAGGACGCCCGATCCACGAAGCGGGGGCGCACACCCGAGGACAGAATACTAATTCTATAGGCATTTGCCTGACTGGTAACGAGGACTTCACGGTCTCTCAGTTTGAAAGTTTAGGGAAATTGTGTAAGAATCTGAGATACTTATTTAACCTGAAGCGGGGGGACATTTACCCTCACAACGCTTTTAACCCTAACAAGACTTGTCCCAACTTCAATATTGGTGACGAGATATAGGAGATCACATGGAAAAGATTAAAGAACTAGCAAAGTCCCGTAAGTTTTGGGCAGCTATACTAGGCGTGTTGGCTGTATCATTTAAGGAAGTATTAGGATTAGACCCTACTAAGATCAACGCTATTGGGGAAATTCTACTTGGGTGGTTACTAGCTCAGGGTGCAGTGGACACTGCTAAAGCTCTCAAAGACAAATGATTAAAGCCGCTCTTGCTCTAGCCATTAATAGGATAATTGATTTAATTCTACTGTGGGTAGAGCAGGAAAAAGCTAAGAAAAGAGTGAAGCTTAAGGTTAAGGAGATCATGCGTGAGAAAGACCATAAGGTTAGGGCTAAGCGCCTGGATGATATGCTTAACAGTTAGTTGTTCTAGGTTCAGTTGGGAGGCTACCCATTACGTAGGCGACCATAAGAACGGTCAGATAATCAGTCAATATGAGAAGTTAAAATGCGAGGAACCCCGCTTCGAGGATTTTGTGTGCTTTAAAGCTGATGATATAGCAGCTCTGCACGCAGAAATTGCTAAGATAAATAAAAGAAACTAGTCCTTCCGTGAACTAGCCTCTAAGTATTCTGTGATCTTCCGAGTTTGGCTAAGGAAGTCGGCGACATCCATGTCTGATTTCATTCTATTACATGGGGTACAGCAAGGCACTACATTTCCCTTAACATAACCTTGCTTCGGGTCGATACGATCCAAGCTGTTGCAAGCCCACTGCCCGTTAAGGCGCAGGTGCTTCGTACTGCTTATCTTGGTGGGTGGTGCCCCGCAGTAGGCGCAGTGCCTTTCTGATATACTTTTAAATTCTGACTTTGTTAATGTGAAATCAGTACCTCTCTGCTTCGAGCGGTGCAAGTACTTAGAATACCTCACGTTGAACGAGGCGACCCCGTCTGGGAGCATCCTATTATTCATGTTATAATGGTATCTGAAAGGGGAGCACAACGCAAGATGGTTATCTACTGCCCAGAATGTGAAGAGGAAGGAGAGTGCCCAACCTGTGATGGCTGTGGCGACTCCCCTATCTGTGTGTGTGACTGTAATTATGACGACTGAGAAAGTTTCCGAAGTTCTTCTAGAGAGTCTTGCAGATTATCTGGATGAACCATACGCCCTACGCCACCGACCGCACATATTTGTTTCAAGATGTAACGCTGGAGAACTATGCGACCTGTGGTTTTCTCTGACTCTTTACGACTTCTTTTCAATTCCCAAGCAAAGAACCGACCGTTAACACAGCCGATTATATCTGGGATTCCTCGAAGACTAAGGGCTTCCTTGGTGAAGTGCCAGCAAAGGGGAATCTTTTTCAGTTCCTTCTTTACTCCACTCTGGAATTTCGATTCCAGCTTCAACGAGTTTCCCTTCTAAGCTCGCCGCCCTCGCTCGGAGTTGGTCGATCTCTACGTTCTTCGCTATTATCCGAGACTCCACCGCCTCCCGCATCGTCTTCTCCGACCAGAACTTCTGGTGATAATTGATGTACGTCGCGTCGTATACGAAGTTCACTATCTCCATTAGGTTCATCTTGGTGAAGTCGTTCGTCCCTAGCATCTTGTCTAGGAATGTCCGATCCACTGTGAAGCTCCCCAGTTTGCTCACTTTCCTGTCCCCTGTCTCTGTTACCATCTTCGCTCCTTTGGTCTATCGCAGCTTGCAATAGATCGATTGTTTCGTTTAGTTGTATTAATGATCCTTCTCTACACAGTGTAGAGATAGCTGATTCATGTCCTGTGCTACGTAATTCAGGTTGTGGCACAGAGGTTCCTCCGCCCCAATCTGAACTACTAGATAAACTAGGGCTTGCGTCTGCTGTTTCACTCATTATTACCTCCATCGCTGATGTCCCGTAAAGGGCAGCGTCCATAAAATGATCGTCCATACTTCTACTCATTTGTTCTGTTACTGCTGTTAGTGCGTCTCTGACCACGTAGCACCTTCCTTCGCCTCACCTTCAAGAGGACACTTGTAATCAAAGTTGATTCCTGCTTGAGCTATTGCCCACTCCGAGATTTGTTTGAAGTCTTCTTTATAGGAATCTCGCACCATGTTCTGCGTCTCATCGTGAGAATGTAGTACAGGGTAAGCGAGGTAGTCACCTTGCATATAATCGCGCCAATTAAGATCATCACCTATCACCTTTTTCCATTGGAGGACTGTTGCTTCTTTCATGATAACAGCCCCCGCTCCCTGAAGCAAGGTGTTAAGTGCGCGATGCTCGGACCTAACGTACAAGCGTCTCCCATCTAACCCTATTAAGTATCCTCGGTTCTTTCCTACAGCTTTCACTTGATCAATCACCATCTTAAGTGCAGGTAACTTGATCATAAACTGTGCCCTTAACCCCGCACCTAGGGATTTCTTTTTCTCGAATCGTGAATCGGGGGCAACAATGGACCCCAGTTTCGCATCTCCGGCACCGTAGTTGTGGGCATAAATAAACGTCTTGGCGTTATCTCTTGTAGGCAACCCCGCAGCAGTTTGGTTCTCCTTATGAATGTCACCTTCGAGTATGGTTCGGACGTATTTGCCGCCATCGTATGGAGACATATAATGCCCGAGATTGCGAAGCTCAAGCCCAGCAGCATCACAGCCAACCAGTACAAATCCTGTCTCAGCTTTAAATAATGCTCTACATTCAGAGCCTCGGTATGATGTAACTCTTGGCACCTGAGAAAGGTTAGGATTGCTGTGAGTGCACCGACCAGTGACAGCCCCATTATGATTAATCCTCCCATACAATCTTCCTCCTTCGATCTTCTTTAACCAGGCTTTATCGCCTGATATTAACTGTCCACTTAACTTCTTAGCGTCGAAGTAGTTAGCAAGTATCGGCGCTTCGGGGTACGGGAGTTGACGTAGGATTTCACCTGTTAGTTTGGGGTTCTTCTTCTCTGTAAATTCAACAGGTGCCCAACCGTACTCGCTCTTAAGGAACTTAATCACCTGTGGTCTTGACCCTAGGTTGAATGGTTTCTCTTTAACGATGGTCACTCCTTTCTGATACCCGTACCGTGAGTTGTTTGCCTTTGGTGTGAAGGGTGTACGGTGCGGGAGTATGGTCTTCCGTAGTTTTCCATCGAAGGTTTCCATGTCTGCTTCAAGTTCTTGCGCCAGTTTACAGGCTGCTTCTTCGTCGAACGGTACACCCATAGCCATCTGCCAGTCGAGTATCTTAGAGAACTCATGCTCCAACTGATAACACTCTTCAGGGTAAGACTCCTTGAGGAGTTCAATAAGTGCCCGCCGAGCGACTGCTGTATCTTGGCAACAATAAGCTCCCATCTCGTCGTTGTAGACTTCCCATCCTCCATTGTAATCTCCTTTAGGAAACTTTAAAGTTATACCCCATGACTGGAGACTGTGTTGCATCCGTTGATGTACCCTCTGTAGTCGAGACATGACGATGGTATCCCGTACCACGCCTCGGGGTTCTAGTTCAGGGTGCAGCTTCCTAATTAAAGGGATGTCGTAGCCTTGGATGTTGTGCCCTACTACAATAGGAGCTTCCTTCAAAGCTTCAAGAGCTTCTAGAATTGAGTTCCCTGTAAAGAGAGTAGGACTGTTGCGAGCAATGGTGTCAATGCTAATACAATGAATCCTAGTAGCTTCACGAAGAAGACCATTAGCTTCCAGGTCGAAGATAAGCGCGTCGTCATAGTTCAGCTTCAGGGGTTTCGTACTCACGTATTACCTCCAAAGATTTGATCTGCTCAACGGCTGATGTTTTAATATGACATTCTTCTGGTGGGTACAAGGTTTCCCCGAAGACATTAGGTTCCGCTACGATGGTTACTCTTATCCGCATCGGGGTGCCCTCTGGTGTAACGAAATCCATCTTCGTTACGTTCATATACCTCTTAGTTTTGTGTTTGATTACTTGGTTAACAGCATCGGCATACTGTTCAATAGCTCCTTCCTCGAAGCTAACGTGTACGGTCTTTTCCATTCTCACTCCCTCGATAAATCAGGCACCCTGAGAGACAAGTACAGGGCACCTGATTATACTGCTTATGCAGTATTAGAATTGCGGTTTAGTTTCTTCAGCAGCAGCGGCATCTTCAGCATGTGCTGTGGCTGCTCCACCAATGATCTGCTTGTACCACTTAAGACACTCGGCGATCTCACCTTGAGATGTAGCCCGAGAAACGTCAGTAGCAAGGACAGCAAATGTACCCTTATCGTTGGACACTTTACTCCCTGCTAGGAACATAGACTTAGCACATGGTACTAGGTTGTCTGCTCTGTTCTTGACGTACATCTGTGCAGCTAGGTTCCTACCTGTCTTGAGAGATGTTGACTTGAACTGGATGACGTAAGGGATCGAGGGATCACTAGTCAGTAGTGAGTAGAAGTTAAACGACTTCTCGTTCTTCCACTCAGCTCCATCTTTTGTTTCTTCCCATGACTTGTTCTCGTTGGCTGCTGTCACTGGTTCAACGTGGTCGAAGAAGTAACGGTTGCCATCTTTCTTAGATACAATCCACAGTTTGTCGAGATGGAATGGGATGAACTCGATAGGCTTGTCTTCGATGTGACCGATAACCTCTGAGGTCATGCTGTCAACGAAGTCTCCTAGCTTAGCTTTACCGTCTGTTACCAGTTTAGATAGCCCTTGCATGACTAGGATTTTAGGCATGATGATGTCTTGTGAGGACAGTGGGCTTGCACCGAATGAGTCGAGGTCGATAGCCTCTCCTACTTCTCCTTCACTGCGGTCAATGATTTCTTTTTCCATGATTCTTGCTCCTTAATTCTGTTGGTTACTTCCTAACAGATAGTCCATATTCTGCTTCGGGGTTTCGTACCCCTGGAATGTTAAAGTCTGATGCTACACCGTCTTCCTTAGCCTTGGTAAACTGGTCGTTGTAGAGAGCGTTCAAGGTGTTATAGTTAATACCTAGGTAGGATAGGAATCCTTCTCTCCCAAAGTTCTCGTTAACCCATGCGAAGAATAGTTCTTTATCTTCGTGAGCTTGAGGGGTACGTACCTTTAGTTTCTCTGTAACAGAGACAGTACCTACACCATCGACGGTGTACTTCTTCTTGTTAATACTACGTAGTAGTGAAATTAGTTTTGCTTTATGTGTCTGCCACTCAGCGTGTGCCTCGTTAGAGATAGACTTCTTTGCTTCGTAGTCTGCTTTGGCTTCTGCCATTAGCTCTACTGCTGTGTCTAAATCCTCTGTAGTTACACTAGTGTCAACAGGCTGCTCGAACATCTCAAGTTGCTCACTCATAGTCTCTCCTAATAACCTAGCAAATTCTCTACCCTCTTATACAAATCAGGACAAGATTCTGTTACGTCTTTTAATTGTTTGTTTACCCTACGGATTACGGCTCTGTAAGGATGGAAGTCTATATAGTGGCATACAATTATGTATCCGTCAATCGTGCCTAGCACAAGGGACTTCGTCCATGAAACTCTAATCACTTTTATCTTCATTGAATTCCCCAATCACTCCTAGTACTTCCTCTTCTAGTCGGATGTAACCATTCTTGCCCATCTCTTCCGCCCAAGATTTTATCCCTACTCTAGCGATAGGGTCCTCAAACTCTAGTACTATACAGTTAATTTGCTTATTAGGTTCACTCACTTTAGTTACTTCATACTTTCTAAGTAGTCCTTTATCTTTACTCATGCGTTCTCCTTATTACTTTCATCATGTCTCCTAAGTAGTATAACCCCCCGTCTAATTGCTTGGATTATGTTTCTTACTTTCTGAGGGTAGTCTAAATAAAAAGGAACAAACATTTCATTAGTAGGATTGTAGACTCGTCCCCATAACTGATACCTCTTATCAGGTCTGATGTTTAGGCATACCTCTAAGTTCTTATAAAGGAATTTCCGATAGTACCTCATGCGTTCTCCTTCACGAAGTCAATCACCCTCTTCGATACATCCTGCTTCATGGTAAGGGCGTCAAGTACTGCCTCGTCGATTGTATCTCTAGCGCAGAGGTCGATCTTTGTGATTCGATCATGAATCTGAGAGCCTCCTCTATGGTTTCGAGCCTCTGACTGAAGCTCATCGCCCAGACTAAAGTTCCTACTAAAGACAATGCTATAGTTAGCCGCAACCAAGTTAACTCCGATGCCCCCCGCACGCCTGTTAGCAATAATAACCCTGCAAGTAGGGTCGGTGTTAAAAGAATCCATAGCATCCTGCTTCTCCTTTAAGCTCATATCACCCGTGATATAAACGTGTTCAAGTTCTAGCGACTCACAAAGCTTACCAAGCTGTACATAGTTATTGCGAAAGCAACACCAAACAATACACTTATGCTTCCCTTCGACCACAATTTCTTCAAGCAACTCCTTAGTGACATCCAGTCTGGGGTTCTTTTCGATTGCGATCTCTTCTCCACTTTCAGTAGATACATATCCAGAACATATCTGTTGGAGTCGGAGGGCTTTTGTGACGGCAAGCTGCGCGACAACTGCTCCGCTAAGTTCTTGTCTCTTCTGCTTCTCTTGGACGAATGTAACGAAGTCACGCTTCATCTCCTCATAGTACTTACGCTGCTCTTTCCCTAGCTCAACGTGCCTGGTTACTTTGACCAGTGGTGGTAGGTCTTTGAGTACATCCTGCTTCAGTACCCTCGTAGCTTTACGATAGATACGTTCGTGAAGTGCATCGTACTTATCGGCTCGGGGTACAAGGGATTTGAAATGCCCTGGTTTACTGGACCACGCTGCATTTTCATCTTCCATGTAGGTGTTCTCGAACACATAATAATTAGAACCTAGGGTCTCCCCTTTGTCCATGAACCTATATGGTGCCCACACATCTTTGATTGAGTTCAGGATTAGCGTACCGCTCATCGGGAATCGGTGCTCAACAGACTGGTAGTCCCCTAACTTAATGAGAGCCTTAGTTCTCTTGGCTCGGGGGTTCTTTATCTGATGTATCTCGTCGCCTACTATAACCTCTGGTCCCCACTCTAAGATAAATTTAAACAAGGCATCGTTGGATAGTGTTTCGTAGTTGGTGATTACGATTTTGTTCTTGTCCATACAGCCTGTGATTTTATCTAAGCAAGCATCAGTGAATATCTTAGCCTTACCTTTACTGGATCGGTGGTACATAACCACGATGTCCTCTTCATCTATGTGAGAGTGAAGCTTGAACTCATTCTTCCAGTTAAACAGTGTGACTAATGGCGATACGATTAAGGTCCGGCGAACTCTACCTGCGGTAGCATACTTATCTCGAAGGATATTAATTATCCCTCCAGTCTTACCCGTTCCCATCTCCCACAGCAGAGCTAGGTCCGGCATCTGCCGACTCATCTCCAGTGCTTTCAATTGATGCGGATAGGGGGGTATCTTGAACTCCATCTTTACTCCCTTTTAATTCTGTGGCTAGCACAGTTGGCTCTGATACGCTGTCGCTAAATAGTACCTGTAATCCTAGTACCTTTACGTTTGGTTTGGGGATCATCAGTGCCATGCACTCTCTCCCCGCTACTTGGTGCTCGGTCATTTGTTCATGCACCTTTAATAATTCAGTGCCGATTAAACGCTCGACCCATTGTACGTCATTCATCAAAACTCCTCCTCTCCCTGGGCTAGTTTGTACCCAGATAATACGCGCTTAAGTACGCCGTCTGTTCTCACTCGTTTAAATGCTTTGTTATCATTTACAATCGACGCTACCTTTCGACCGAACCAAACTTGATTCTTAGGCTTGATGCCTTGTTGCTCGGCTGTCATTTTATACGATAGGTATAAGTCATTGATCGTGATCCCCGTCTCGGGGGCACATGGTACGATTGCATCTTCCCACCATGAAAGGATGTCATCGTTTGCTCTACGGTAATCTTCTAATTGTTTGGTGACTTCCTTAGATTCAGTGAAGCCCTTCTGCCGTTGGAATTTTAGCAGTGCTGGAATGATTAAGTTGTATATGCCTGACGCCTCAGCGTACAGTTTGTCACGGATCAGGGGATCGTACCCCTCTATATCTAGACCGAACTTCTGTTTGAAGGGAACCAGTAACAGGCGACGAAACATACCGTGTGACAAATCCTTGGTAGACGGTAGCTCATTACAAGCCATAATGATTTTCGCATTATTTTTCATGGAGTAAGCATCACAGTATAGCTTCCTTGCTTGAACCTCGCCCCCTGTTACTAGTGCCTTAAAGATAGTGTTGTCCATCATTGCGTTCGTTGGTGTTTCTTCTGAGATGTTGAACAACTTACCATCTAATTGATATCTGTTTTCTAGCTTGTTAATTTCATGTCCCATACTAAGCGTACAATAGTTTCCCTTACCTGCGAGGTACTTAAGAGTGTCCATAAAAACGGATTTTCCGTTTGAGCCGTCCCCGACAAGGATAAGACATTTCTGTCCGATAGAGGGGTCAATCCCAGATAGGGAGTAGCCCATATATTCAAGGAGGAGTTGTTGTAATCCTCGGTCGCTACTACAAACCCTGTCAAGGAACCTCTCGAACGACGGACATTTTGCATGAGGGGAATAACTAAAGGGTAGCACGTATCGAAATCCTTGTTCAAGATCATGATCTCGAAGTTCCATGGACTGTATGTCGAGTACCCCGTTGGCGAAATTGATATACCCTTGAGGGTTAAGCCACTCTGGGTCTCTAACATGATTTCTTTGTAGCTTACCCCTAAATTCAGAGCACATCTGATTATTGGGTTTAGGATCGAAATTTTGCTCTGCAAACTGATCGATTTTTCTGAACGCATAGTCCTCCCAGCAAGAGCCACGCCATACATAGGTCAGGTTCCCGTCAGTCATTGAGACGAATGGATGTTCCTTGTAAAAGTGGCGCATCATATCGTCATAGTTAGGCTTGCCCTTCTTAGGCAGACCGTCTTGTCCTAGTGTTATGTTGTAGAATCCAGTGTCTCTGGTCTTGATGTAGTCCTCTGTTTGGAGGACGATGGGGGATTTACATTTACCGTAAGACGGACACGCGGTGCATCCATCCCAAAGCGTTGATATATTGTCACAAGTTCTTGGACCTGCTGTCTTAATAGCTTGTGCAAACTTTCTATCCGTTTCTGATTCGGCATATCCTGAGTGTCCTCTACTGAATACATGAGATAGTTCTCTCCCGTTATCCAACCTTCCGATAATCGACAGCAAAGCGTACCATTGAGGCTCGGAGAGTTCTTCTGAGTTGTCTTTGCACCACTTGATGTACTCGCATCCATTTAATACTCCTTTAGTATCGGGCGGCGGGAGACGCTCAAGCATTTCATCCGACACCTGTTCATTATATTTAACTAAGGGTATGCCTGACTTCTGAATGATATCGAAGTCAACGGGAATTATGTTTGCATTTAATACGGTGGCTTGCTTCTCTCCTTTCTTTGGCTTGATATTTTTCGTGCCTGGAAGCCGCAGTAAACGGGCAGCCGAAAAAACCGACGGGTCTGAGGAGCCGGACAGCCCTGAATTGTATAAGGCTTGGTCGAGCTTGCCCAGAATTGCTTTGTAGTATACTCGGTGTTCATCAAAGAACTGTTCATCGTGGATCGTAGAATTGGTAGCAACAAGAAATTGGAGACCGTTGCCACTACTAACAATACCCACAGAATCCGACTCGACACCCAACACTGCACATACTGGAAGTATGTAAGCGTCAAGATGCTTAAGATCGTTATCTTCGATATCGTCGATATCAAAAGGTATGATACGTTGAGTTTCAAGTACTCTCCCTCGCCTCTCAAGACAAGAGGCTGCTGTGTAATACAGGTTATACTTTTCTTCTTCTGGTATTTTATGCAGTATGGTATCTAGGTTTTTAAAGAGTTCTGGAACGGACTCGGCTCTCCAGTTATTCTCGAAGAAAGCTTCTTTCTTCTTGATTTTATTCTCTTTTTTGTCAAAATATTCACGGAGTCCTAGGATTTGAACACTCACTCACACCTCCTCGGGAATCTTTAGGGTAATCAATCCTTGTCTACCTGTCAAACGCCATGTATGATTAGTCTACGGCTCACTCTCAATACCATACGGGAAGAGGGGTTGGTCGCTTCACAGTAACCGACCCCTCTTTTTCTGAGTCTTAAGTCACTTGCTTAACCAACACTCAAACCCCGCAGCGGGGGACACAGCACCGTTCAAGTTCCATTGAAGAACTCTAGAGTACGTCTGCCCTACCGCGATATTCTTTACTGTCTTGCAGACGATACCCGCTAAAATATTAGCGCAGTAAATCGTTGACTTGGCAGTACACTTCTCAAACTTTGCATCGTCATCTGAGTACCAAGAGGCGTTGTAACCTTCAACGTCCTTTGGTTCGTTCGGATTAAAAGTGTAAAGAAGCATTGTCTCTGCACCCATCCTAGGGTCAATGAAGATTTCTGGATGCTTACAGCTTTCAAAGATTTCTTTCCTCACTGCCATTGAATCAACGGCGGCGATGATTATTTCATCCTTAAGCTCGAAGCTTTTGTCCCACTTCATCTCCATCGGAGTGATGTCGATGTTCGTAAACATCTTAATCATACGGTGTAGAGCCATTACTTTTGGTTGTCCTATCTCTGCGACTGGATAGAATTGACAGTTCATATTCTCAACGTCAATCTTATCGTGATCCCAGACAGTGACATTACTGAAACCCATCTTAACAAGGGAGAGAGCGACCCATGATCCGACCGCCCCTGCTCCTACAATAGTAATACGCTTACCTAATGCTTCCATTGGGATTAAATCCATCTGCCGGATAAGCGTGTCTTCTAGTTTAATAGTCATAGTTCCTCCTATACCGTAACTTGGTATTTGTTTTTCATGTACTTACTAGGGTTGTAGAACAAAGCTTCAGTCATCGTCTGCCTGTCCATAAAGGATTTATCTAAGTCCCAATCGTCAACTGGAGGTCTTCCCTTAACTTTTAGATAAGTGTCAAACTCTTCCTCTCTAGCCCCTAAGTAGTCGAGCATGTTATCTTCAGTATACTGAGGATACTTAGCCATAAACTGCCTGTAGTTAATCCAGTTGCCATTTTTACCAAAGCTTCTATCCCAACGAAGCATCCCTATAGTAGGGTGGATGACTCCTGTAGCTCTAGTGGCGGAAGATACGGCTAAAACGTCATAGAAAACATTGTAATCAAGATTAGTACAAACGCTAAGTCCAATACTGACTGGGGCAGCCTTCTTAGACTGTACCACAGCCGTACCTTTCGTCCCATTGGTCTTCGAGTCGGTTGAGGTACCCTTCCCAACTTTCGTTGTTGCAGTCCCAGTGGGGATCGTATCCTGCTCCAGAGCTTTCTTTGCTTTCCGTCTCCCCCTCTTTGAAGAGGGTCGGGGCTTTCCCAAGATTGAGTGGGTTCCTTCAAGGACATACCTGGGTACTCCAATAATAGGAGTTGCGTCCCAGTAGGTTGTTGCTTGGAGGAGTTGGTCGTATTTAGGGTAGTATTGGTTTTTCTCGAACGCAGTCCACTCTCTTGTATTATTTCCTTTATGGACTTTACTAAGTGACCTCCGTGTCTTGGCTTTCAACTCATACTCAGAGTCCCAAATCTTAACCTTAGCTTCATCTAGTACAGGCTGATCAATCTCCATCTCTAGATCATTCAAAAACACAGGAGGAAGAAAACCATTATCACCTTGATAAAAGGCAGACTTAGTCTCGTTCTTCTTGTTAAACACTGTAGCCAAACAGAAGCCCTGGTCACCGTACTGTTTAATAGTATCGGTATCAGTCCCACTCCAGAAGACATTCATGTTAACATGTGAGTGCCACCAAAAGTTTAAGTGCCCTGGCTCGTCCCTAGATTCAAACTGTAGCTTTGAAACTGCCGTAGCGTCTAAGTCCGTAGTGGCTGCTGTATTTACTTGTTCTAGAAGATAAGCTTCCGTCACATGAAATGCTCCGTCTTTGTAGATACACTTACCTAATCCTGAAATTTCTAGAGGGCACTTTCTTACCCAATACATGATCTTTTCGTAAGCGTCCCTCGCGAAAATCACCTTCGGCTTCCCTTCTTGAAGCTTCGGCTTGTTTAAATTTTGTGAATAGTATGTCGTCATTATTTACCTTTTGGTGAGATGTTAATATTACTGCGAAAAGACTGAGGCTAAAAAGGGTAATTAGGGACGGGGGGTGCCACTGGGGAGATATAGTGTGAACAATCTCTACAATACCTCTCGTTAGCCGGCATTTCGGTACCATTTCTATTAGAGGGTTCAATGTTTGTTGAATCACATTGATCACATTGTACAGCGGGCTGACCGTCAGAGCTTTCGCTAAGTGACCTCCGATCTTTAATCTTATATCGCTTAGTGAAAACATCCTTAATCTTAGGATTAGTAGGTTGTAGGTCTCTAATACAAAAAGTCCTAAGAGAGGTCTCACCTTCAAGTGCTACTTTGTAGTGCCAATCTTGGCTCCCTCTAGTAGTACTATTTGTCCACTTCCCCGAACTAACACTGTAGTAGCTAAATAACCCTTGAATCCTCACAACGATACCTTTCTTACCTAGCCTACTGGAATTTCCTGAATGGCTCCCATCTACAACAATAACTTCATCCCCAATGAATAGAGACTTGTGTTTATGGAATATGGTACGGGCTGCCTCAAACTGAGCTAAAATTGGACCTGATATAGGTTCAAGTTCATCTCTCGTCCTACCTGTACTGTTCTCTCTGTAGTCCCCTACGCCAAACTTATCTACTCCAGCTTTCTTGCCAATTAAGACAGTGGAGTGACAGATGTTCTCTTTATCACTGATTTGAGAAACAGAGTGCCCTTTCCTTTTTAAGCGGTAAACTAACGCTACGTAGTCATTAAACTCAGCCCCGTTACCCATATCAAAGTTCCCTCTAATCAACACCAACTGCCCCACTGCTAATGGAGATTCAGTGTCCCATTCAGGCTTTCTCTCAACGTCCACAGGCAAATCACCTGGGATAAATGGGTAATCATTTGGCGTAAAGTCCCCCTGGCGACGTATCCCTGACTTAAAGGTATTACGAACAAGTGTATCAAAGGTACTTAATCTGATGTATGGATTTTCAGGGCAGTAAGTATGCAGCAGCGAGTGGAGTAAACTAAATGTTTCAGAATACTTCCTGTCATATAGACCTTGTTGCGCCCTCCTCTTAGCTGACCCCCAGCAAATTTTACCTTCAGTACCAATGTGTGTATGGTAAAAGGCGTTACACTGTAAACAGTTAAGCCCCTTAAACACTCTGAGACTGTTAGAAGCTAATCCTAACCTAGCAATCAAGATACCAAAGTTCACACTCAAATCTAGACCGGCAGCCTCATTCTTCTGAGTTTGAATTACGTTACGGGTGGTAGCAAAGTAAATATCAGAACCATCGGAACTAATGTGAACAATCTGCCAGTGACCTGAGTTAATGATTGATACAATCTCTTTGTAAAGCGATTCATCAGACTCACCGTTAGCTAATGACAGCTTAAGAGCAGCTAATAAATCAGTATGCTTTACTAATTGCGTACGGTAATTTTCAGCATCTCGATCATGACTGGCAATTCGATCAGTAAGAGCTTTAGCATTTTGTGTTTCGGTTACAATCTGCCCCTCTAAGTTTCCTCCTGTGAAGGAACAAATCTTAGCTTTATTAGGCTCGATTTTCTGTAAACTAAGCTTAACGTAATCCGCTTCGGGCAGCGAGTCTCGCAGTCCAAAGACTATTCTATTCAACTCTGATAGGTCAGTAATCATTGTCCCATCAGTAATAAAACTCTCCATCTTAACTTCATCGTATCGTGGATCGATCGAATTAGTTAATCGTGCCAAGTGTGCAAAAGCATCTTGGAGCGGGGGAGCAAGGGTACTTGAATCTTTCTTCAAGTCTCCAATTGTTTGTGTCGCAAGTGACATAAATTCTCCTTGGTTGGTACTAGCTATCTTCCGATAACCTCTCTTTTACTTTTTCAACAGTAATCTCTTTTAAGTCGGAACCAGACTCAGAGTGTTCTTCAACCATCTGATCTAGAGTAGAAATAAAATCATCTGAGTTGCCTGGAGCAAATATAGGGCGATCTTCTAGATATTCATCTATTACACTTTCCCTGCTCCAGTGACTTTGAAATATTCCCATAAATTCTCCTTGGTTAATGGCTTCCTAGTTTTTCCATATCAAATTCAGGTGCTCTTACTAAACTTGAGTCCGTTGAATTGTCATATCCTAGCCAGCAAAGTTCTGTACTTTTCTTGTTGCGGTAAGCGAAAGCTTTAATAGTCTCAACTACTTCAATAATCTCTTTCTCGTAGACGTTATACGCAGCAGCTCCGGCGGTGTTACCATTTTGATTCACTGTTTTAACGTAGTATGGGTAGGAAGTCCCTGTCTTAGCTCCATTGTACTCAGTTAATTGGGTTTTAATGATAACGCCTGTTTTAGGTGTAAAGATACCCCCAGGTTTAAATTTTACTAGGTCCCCTAAGTTGTATTTAAGCATAAATTCTCCTTGGTTAATAAAAATGGTGCTCCTCACAGGACTTGAACCCGCATCTTCCCTACCTAGACCACTAATCAAGTTATTGAACCCTGGGCCTTTGGGGGCTTTACCAGTTAAGCTATTGGAGCAAAATAGCCTCCCCCGATTCCGAGGGAAGCGATTCTTTAAAAGATGTTACCGACGTTTAAGAAAAGTCCTCTTAACTTTCTTCATTCCGCCTTTAACAGCTTCAGCAAATGAGATGAAGTCAAAGTCACGAAGACTACGTTTCATCTCAGCAGGTTGACCGTTAATGGTCGCTGTGTAATTACCACTCAAACCTAGTTTAGCCTTAGCTTCTTCGACGTTTTTTACTCCGTCTAAAACTTTAGGTTGTCCACCAGTTACTTGTGCAGTTACATTCTTAGCCATGATTTACCTCCTACGGTAAGTTATAGGGCATTGGTGCCCCTGGGTTTATTGGTTTTCTAATTGTTTCTTAAGGTTCAAGATCATTTGATCTCTTTTATAAATTGAGTTCTTTAAATGCGGTATCTTGCTAGTTTTCTTAAGCTCTTTAACTTCTTCTCTCAGTCTGTTAATAAGCGATTTAGCGCAATCTATGTCACCAGATTCAATCATGCAGTCGGTACAATCACCGCCGCAGTCATCTTCTGGCTTCATTGGTTTTTTACAAATGCTACACTTCATCACTGCCTCCTTCGGATTTAAGCTCACATTGTTTACAAGTCCACCTGCTTAAAGGGTACGTTATATAAGTGTTCCCTGGTCTAGGATGAATATTCTCATAATAAATATCTGGACTATTCTTTTGAATAAATTCTTTACACTTGTAGCAGATATGCTCGGTGCGGGTCTTAACTCTCTTAGAGTCTATTCTACCTTCGTTCACAGTTCCTCCATCTCGGATTCAAGCTTCTTAATTCTTTTATCAATAGCTAGGATAACCTCGGTATTAATTTCTTTTCTAACCGTATATATAACTTCTCCTGCTCCCACCAGGAAAGGAAGATCATGTTCTTTTTTAAGTAAAAGGTTTTCAAAGTCCTTAAGTTTTGTAATTCTCTTATCAATCTCAATAGCTTGTTCAAAGTCTTTCTTATTCACTGTATTCTCCTGGTTAATCGTTTAATAAGCCCCTGTACCGTGGTACGGGAGCCGATAAACGGTTAAGGTATTTTGTAGCAAGCCCATCGGTACTCGCCATGGTTAAATGTTTTACCTGTTAAGGCTTTCTTATAAGCGGCGTTGCCTCCTAAAAAGCATCCTGCTAAGAATATAATTAAAATAAATACTGCGGATAAAAAGGCGTTGAACCAGTCTTTCACGATACCTCCAGTACTTTATCAACGTAGACAAGCTCTAAAAGGTCAGCGAGTTCAAGGAACGAGAAACGCTGTTTACTGCCTGTAAGATAAGTGTTGTATTTACTATGTGGGAAGATCGTTGATAGGTCTGCCTCGATTCTTGTCCCATCATTCAGAGCTGGGAGGGTTACCCCTGTCTTATTGGCAAAGTCCAAAGAAAGTTCTCTCAACCACTGGGGTGCATTAGGCTGATCGTGAACAGTAGGCATCCCGCCTCTAAGCATACCAGGCTGTGCAGTTGACATTTTCTTTTTGTCTTGAGGGATCAAAACGTCACATGCCACTCCTAAACAACAAAAGCCTTTAGAGTCTTGAAGCCTACCTGTAGTCTGTTTATATTTTCCACTTCTTAAAGCTTCAAGCCACTTAGCGAAGTCGGTGCGGGGTATTAAAACCTCCCCTGGGTCTCGTAGTCTTACTGTCATGATGTTCTCCTGGTATGGTAATTAACATAAGAGCTATACTGGAGTCGTAGTCTTAATTTACGATCTTTCATCCAGAGATACCCCCACTCATGCGGTATAAAATCCAATGTTTCCTCCTGGTAAAAGTCAAACAAAAACTGCCTGACATTAATAATTAAACGGTTATTGAGCATCGCCGCTCGCCAATCAAGGAAAGCGACGATGCCTGTAAGCGTCTAATCGATCAATACGATTTTAACGATCTTCCGTAGGAAGTTAAGACGCTACAAAATACCCTTTCAACATGCCCATTTTACGGTCATTAGGGATACCATTATCGCCCAGGATTACGGTAAAGGTATCCAGGGGATTCAATTCTGCGTTAAAATGCTCTGTTCCTACTGCTTTTTGATGGTCGTGCCCTTCATAACGCCTCTTATCATAAAGCTTCTTTCCAGCCGGTTTACGAGTAGCGGTGACGGGGAGCAGGGTACGGACAATCGCTTGACGCTTAGCGGGGATGCCGTTGCGTTTCCACGATGAAATAACTGTTGGTGTAACACCTAGTTTTGCAGCCATTTCAATGCCTTTTAAGCCTGTGAGTTTCTGTAACCTTGCTACGGTTAGTATTTTTGCCATTGTAACCTCCTACGGTTGTTTAAGGGCGTATGCCGTGAGATACGGCGATAATTTAAGTTCTTTGAGTAAGGTAAGGTCACTACGAGTCCAGAATACAGGTAATCTCGCAGCGGGGTGCTCCCAGTAATTCATGACGCCAGTAAGTCAATGGTGTATTGATACTTACGTCCTTTTTTGCGGTTGATAAGTTTAAACTGCCCATCTGTTTGAGCGGCGGTGGGGAAATGCTTAAATAGCATCTCTGCTTTCTCCACTTTCTCAGTGACGGTGATCATCTTGGTTAACTCCAATTGAACGGTAACGCTCGATGGTTTTGACATCATTTACTCCTGGTTATTGATACGCACTGTGTCTGATAGTACTAAGATAATACTAACACACCCGGTGCGTTAAGTGATTGATTTAACTGTCGTGAAAGTGTGACAGTAAAAAATGGTACGAAGATAATACTAACACACCCGCTGCGTTAAGTAGTTGTATTGACAGCGTGTTATAATGTACCGTGTTGAGACTAATTAATAGGTAGCGTTAAACATGGTGCGTGGTGCGGGGTAAAGTTCCGGTAAATATCGGGTATTTTAAAGTTTATTGTCACACATTTAAGTGACTGATATCATTAAGCTTGGAACGGGGCTATATCGTGTATTCTTTTAAATCTTATTAAATTGGTAGATATAAAAAGAGCCTATATAACGCATAGTATAAATATACAACATACGTTAAATCCTAGAGGTCTTTGCATTTTACTGTTTTACTGGATATAGCTTTGAGTCAAAGCCATAAAAAGCCTCGACAATGACGCCGAGGCTAGATACTTACAAAAATAGTTTTCTATTGGTATTACATAAGGCATCAATAATACCCTTGCCATGATAGCAAGGGATATTAAATTTATAGGAAGCCCATTCTAATACTCTCAATACTAGTAAACCTATGCACCGTCTCATACTGGCAGTGTTACTGATTCAAAATTGGTAAGGGTATTCTTGACGACCATTTGTAATTGGGGGTCGGTAGCAAGTTGTAGGAGTAAAGCAAATTGATGCGGGTATAGGTCTAACATAGCTGAATAGTCTTTACCCTTGCTACTGACTTCTCTTACCCTATCATCACTAATTACTACTCTCATTCTCCCTTTGGTATCGGTATAGACTTGGCTAGTGACATGCTTCCCTACTAGCTTAGGCTTGGCAGTTGGTACTACTAGGGGTATCTTCTTAACCCTAGTCGCTCTCTTCTTAGGTGGTGCTGCTACTACCACTGGCATTGCCGTACCTGTTAGCTTAGCATTTTCTGCCTTGGCTAGTTGTAGTTCTAGTTCTAGGATACGGGTATTGTTACTGTTAATCTGTTCTTGTGCTGTCATGTCTATGACTCCTGGTAAGGTTATTTGGCAAAATTGCCGGATGCCGGAAACTGATGCATGATCGGTGCCAAGTTTCTCGGCCAATGATTACAAGCACTTACGCTTCCTTTATAGGTCAAATTGTTGACACCGTAAGTACCCGGAATCACGATGACCGTAAGCAGTAACCCGCTGATATGATTGACTTGTCAAGTAACTGACATCATGTCAAAAGACTGACACAATCAATAGACTCGGGGTAATGGTATTGACTACATTTAAACCCTAGCTAGAATTAACGCACCCCGTTTAACGCATCGTTCGTGTCAAGTATCTATAGTTACTAGCATAGTATAGATACGTATCATTGAGACGGGGGTACCACCCCACACGTTTTTACGCGGTTCGAGTCTCCCGTCGCCTCTGGTTAGAAATCAAATTTCAGAAATATAGATGCTGCACTGAATCATTTAATCCCCTTGCTAATGCCTAGTAATCGGGTATGCTATGAAGATGCGCGAGCAGACTTTAGTTGAACAACTATATAAACAGAATAAGAAGCTGCACGCAGACTTAGCCAAGGAACGGAAGAGGTCGAACTATCTAGTCCGTAAATTACGCAAGTTAAAGAAGGAGACTTCTGTTGGAAGAAAAAGAAACGATGACGCTGCTAAACCCAAAGACCAAGCAGCTCGAAACCTTCAACATTCACACAGGGGAGATAGTAGCAAGAGAGGGCGAAAACCTTCCGACGCATCTATACTCGATTGAAATTGCTGATGCAATATGTAACCTGATTCGTGAAGGTAAGACCTACACCATGATTGCCGCGATGGAGGCTATGCCCGCGCTTCACGCGATTTATAGGTGGAAGGAAGTTCACCCCGACTTCGCGAAGAAACTGAAAGCCGCTCGCAAAGACCGCGCTACGTACTTCCACGATAAGGCGGTTGATATTCTCGAAGAGTCTGATAAGATAGACAAGGACGAAGTGTCCCGCGACAAGTTCCGCTTTGACTCTTTTCTTAAGTTGGCGGAACGGGGAGCACCTACAGAGTATGGGCAACAGACCCAGTTGGCTCTAGGCTCCAACGCACCTACTATGATAGTAATTAATACTGGGATAAACCGAGAGGACCCAGTCACATTTGAAGGAGAAGCTCATGTCAAAACGAGTACTACTAGCGAACGGAAGTTATGTGGACCTGGAGAAACATCTCCAATCGGAGCAGAAACGAGCATCCCTGGTGAAGGAAGCGAACCAGAAAGCGAAAGAGAAGTCCGAGAAGGAATTGAAGCAGAAAAAAGCAGCAAGGGAATCGAACCCAATAAAGAAGAAGACGAAGAAGAAGTCATCCTCTAAGAAGGGAGCCAGCGATGCCAAAGAAAAAAGCTAAGAAGAAATTTGGTAGAGTTAAGAAGACAGACTTTATAGGCGGGAAGAACATCCCTAAGAAGATGGATGCTGTTACTAAGTTCACAGTCTTTGAAGCTCCTGACGCATTAAGAGCTATATTTACTGGGGAATCAAAGAAGACCCTAACCCCTAGAGAACAGCACACGGAACAGATAAACGCAAAGATTGAAAAGAAAAGAAGTTTAGATAATAAACAGTCGGACGTTACAAGAAGTAAAAAACATTTAAAAGAGTTCAAAAAGAAATTCGGTAAACGAAAAAAGAAGTAACAAGGAGAATATAATGGGAAGTTACGTTAACTTATACTACACAGTATTAACTGATGATAATCAAAAAAGGTACCATGTTAATCATGTGTTCACTGATGCTGATCTTAATACTAAAACTACAAAACTGAATATGTCTCTTCGACCTATTGACCCCGCTACAGGGAAATATATTAGTGAAGACGAGGTAAAGTTTGGACCAGGCGAAACGATCTCTGGACTTACCTAGTGTCCGTACTCAGGCAACACTACTCAGGGCAAGAAGACTTTACCCACGATCCTATGCAGGACGAGGTACAGCAGTACGGGGATAATGTAGAGCAAGTAAATCTTGGATACACCCCCCGTCCCATACAAGCATATTTACATAACAACCTGAAAAGGTTTAACGTACTCGTTTGTCACCGACGTTTTGGTAAGACTGTGTTCGCGATTATGGAGATGATAGATCAAGGTCTCCGTTGTGAACTGAAGAACCCCCAGTACGCGTACATCGGTCCTACTTACGGACAAGCGAAACGGGTAGCGTGGGAATACTTAAAAGATTTCACGAAGCATTTACCAGGGGCTAAGCCACACGAACAGGAATTACGTATTGATATACCCCGTCCTGACCGTGGCGATAAGGTACGCTTCATGCTACTCGGTGCGGAGAACCCCGATTCACTAGCCGGAATCTACCTAGACGGATCAGTGTTGGATGAATATTCACTAATGAACCCCGTCGTATGGTCCACGCTCCTAAGACCCGCACTGTCGGATCGAAAGGGCTGGGCTATATTTATCGGTACACCCAGGGGTCAGAACCACTTTCACGATATCTTTATGGCAGCGATGCCTCTGAAGAACTGGTTTACCGCGATCTATAAAGCCTCTGATACGGGGGTCGTGGATCAGGAAGAACTAGAAGAAGCCAAGCAGACGATGAGCGACGAAGAGTATGAGCAGGAGTATGAGTGCTCGTTCACCGCTGCTTTGATCGGAGCATACTACGGCAAGTACATGAATGATGTTAAAGAGAAGGGGCGAATCACGAACGTGCCCCACGATGCGAGTGTCGGGGTGGAGACATTCTGGGACCTTGGGATCGGGGATACGACTGCCATCTGGTTTATTCAGAAGGTTGGTAAAGAGGTTCATGTTATTGACTTCATGGAACATGCGGGCGTGGGTCTTGAATGGTGGGCTAAGAAACTAAAAGAGAAACCATACGTATATGATGAGCATTACATACCCCATGATGGCGCAGCGCGGGAACTCGGTACGGGGCGAACCCGACAAGAAACCTTGCAGGAATTTGGTATTAGGACTACAATAGTACCCAGACAAGGGGTCGCCGACGGAATTAACGCGGTACGATTGGCTTTATCACATTGCTGGTTTGACGAAACAAACTGTGCTAAAGGTATATCTTGTCTGAAAAACTACCAACGTAAGTGGGATGGTAAGAACAAGATGTTCATTGATAAGCCTCTCCACGATTGGTCGTCCCACGGTGCGGATGCGTTTAGAATGTTTGGCTTGATGTTTAATCCAGATCGCGTTAAAACTAGACATCAGATAGCGCACTACCGCCAAGCGGTTAGTAACTATGATCCTTTGGAGTAGATATGGCGTTTCAATTCACTCAAGATGAACTAGGAGTCCTCGGGTCGCAGACGCCTTTTGTGTCTGGTGAACCTGCTAATGATCCTACAGTTCAAAGAAAAATACAAGAGAACAGAGCATGGAGAGAAGCAGGACGAATCGGACCTGCCCCGCACCCTGATCTTAGGATTGCTTCAGATACAGAAGAAGGTAATAGGAGAAGTGAGTTCTTTAGTACAGTCCAGAAGATAAGAAACGAAAGCAGAAAGGGTGTGAACTCTTTTATAAGAGGACAGCAAGCAGCCCCAGGAGCGGGGGGCGCACCTAAAGCTACAGGTGGAGCTTTCAACAATAGCATCCTTCTTTCTAAGAATAGAACGAAGACTAATATCTTAGGATAACAAATGATTGATCCAATCGGAACGGCGCTATATCGTAGATACGATAAGATGATAGGAGACACAGGCAACTGGCGGTCTCACTGGCAAGAAGTCACCGACTTCATGATACCAAACAAAGATAACATTTATAGAAGTGAGGACATTCGTGGCGAGAAGAAAGGGAACAAACTGTTCGACACCAAAGCGATCCTCGCGAACGAACGTATGGCATCAGCACTACACGGTACGCTTACTAATCCTAGCACTGTGTGGTTTGGTCTTTCAACTGGTGACGACAAGCTAGACGAGCAAGACGATGTCCAAAAGTACTTACAAGAGTCGACACGTATAATGATAGGAGTCTTAAATGATTCTAACTTCAACTCTGAAATTCATGAGTACTATCTAGACCAAGGGAGTTTTGGTACTTCAGTGTTTAGGGTAGAAGAAGATGACGAGGACGATGTACGTTTTCAGTCACGACCTATTAACGAATTTACTATTGATGAAAATAATAAAGGTATCGTAGACACAACTTACTACGAGTTTGAAATGTCTATCCGCCAGCTTGTAGAAGAGTTTGGTATCGATGCACTAGACGAAGACCTTAAGAAAGATTTAGAACTTAACCCTATGAGGAAAGAGAAAGTACTTCATGCTGTTCAACCAGCAAGCGAGCACGTTGTATTCCTTAATTCAGTTGGGGGTAGGAAGTTCGTGTCTCATAAGGTTCTACGTAGAACAAAACAAGTATTAAAGACTGAAGGATTCTTCGAGAACCCCTACATTGTAGCACGTTGGACGAAGATATCTGGAGAGATATATGGTCGATCAGCAGGTATGAAAGCCTTAGCTGATATAAAGATGACCAATAAAATGAAGAAAGCTACTATTGAGATGGCTCAATTAACAGTAGCTCCCCCGATGCAAGCGCCTGATGACGGGGTACTTCTTCCAATTAGAACAGCTCCGCGAAGCGTGAACTTCTTCAGAGCAGGTACTAAAGATAGAATCGAACCACTAAATGTAGGTGGGGACGTTAGACTTGGCGAACAACTGATTCAACAACAGCACGATCTTATCAACGAGCATTTCTTTCTAGATCAATTGTCGATTAGAGAGTCTGATCGTATGACCGCTACTGAGATTATACAGAGGCGCGATGAACAACTTAGGGTACTAGGACCTATCCTTAGTAAGCAGAACAATGAGTTCCTTAGACCACTAATCGAACGTGTGTTTAATATTCTGGAGAGAAGGGGAAAGATGCCTGAGCCTCCAACGCAACTAAAAGACAAACCACTTAAAGTACGATACACATCACAAATAGCGAAAGCACAGCTATCCGCAGAAGGAGACCAAGTAGTTAAAGCAATGCAACTGATTGCTCCTTTCATCGACGTAATCCCCGAATCGGTGGACAATCTAGACGGTGATGCTATAGTTAGATTCTCAGCGAAGATTTTCGGATTACCACATGAAATACTTCGCGACAAAAAAGACGTTAAATCCTTGCGAGAACAGAGAGCACAGGCTCAAGCGCAAGAGGCAGAGCTTCAGCAAGCACAAGCTGAGGCTGATATAGCTAACAAAACCCAAGGAGTGGAGAACGTCTAATGGACCTATTTAACAGACAGAAGAAAAAGAACGTAACAATTTACGCTTACCAACGCCTATTTGCGTCCGAGGATGGGAAGATTGTCCTTAAGGATTTAAGTAGAGCTTGTCATCTAGATGTACCTACGATGTCAAGTGACCCCTATGAAACAGCTTATAGAGAGGGGGAACGGTCCGTTCTCCTTAGAATATTAAAAACCATCAACGCTGATCCTGAACAACTTATGAAACTTGTGACGGACAATCAGGAGGAAGAATGAGAATTAGACAAGGACAAGAAAGATTTCTATTTGAAGAAGCAGTAGACGGAGCAGCCCCACCTGCCCCAGAACCAGCCGCCCCACCAGCAGAACCCAGTGGCTCAATTTTGGATGGGGTAGTTCCCGAGGCGACTCCCCCCGCTCCATCAGCCCCTACCTTAGTAGAGGAAGGTTGGCTAAAAGGAATTGATTCATCTCTAGCTAGTGATTCATCACTACAAGCTATTGGTGACCTGCCTAACTTAGTTAAGAGCTATGTTAATGCTCAAAAGTTAATTGGTAAGGACAAAGTTGTTATCCCTGACCAGTATGCGTCAGACGATGACCGTAGAGCCTTTTTACATAAGCTTGGACTACCTCATGAGCAGGGTGAGTATAAGGTTGGACTTAACGAAGACGAAGCTAGGGTTACTAAGGAGTTCGTAGATAACTTCTCTAACAAAGCTTATGAACTAGGAATCATGCCAGCTAATGCTCAAGAACTTTTGAACTGGTACGACAAGACCCTTGGGGACACACAAGTTTCTGATGCTGCTCAATACGAGGATGATGTCAATTCTACCCGTGACGAGCTACGTCAAGAGTACGGACAAGCCTATGATGTGAAGATTAACCTGGCGAACAAGGTCCTTAAAGATATCGTGTCTGAAGATATGCTAACTAACATGGCGGAATCAGGTATCGTTAACGATAAAGCCTTTATTCAAACCATGGTTAAGGTTGGGGAATTGTTCACTAAAGAAGGATCATTTGCTGAAGATACTGTAACTCACGCAGGAGCTTTGACTCCTGAAGAAGCTCAGCGGCAGATTAATGATATCCAATCAAACCTTGATCACCCTTATCACCAAACAAACCACGCTAATCATGACCAAGCTACTAAAGATATGCAGAAACTATTTGAATATCTCGCTTGACACGCACCCAAAATAAGGTACTCTAGTAACACATAGTTATTAGGGTAGCCTTTGGGTCCTTTTCGTATAGCTATCAGAACAGACCCGTAATCGCGGATAATCTAGTCGTTAAACAGTTATCAATTTGAATTAAATTAGGAGATAAAAATGTCTTTTCAAATTACAGATGCGATGGTCAAACAGTACTCAAGTAATGTTTTCCATCTCTCTCAACAACAAGGTTCACGGCTAAGTGGTATGGTTCGTAAAGAAAGCCAGAAATCAGAAGCCGCGTTTTATGATCGTATCGGTCAAGTTACTGCTCAGTTAAAAGTAGGACGACATTCAGATACAACTTACCAAGATACTCCACACTCAAGACGTAGGGTAACATTAGAAGATTACTTCTATGCTGATATGGTAGACGAGGAAGATAAACTTCGTATTATCATGAACCCTGAGTCGGAATACGCTCAAGCAGGTAAATGGGCGCTAGGTCGTGCAATGGATGATGTTATCATCACTGCTGCTTTAGGCTCAGCTTCCGCAGGTAAAGAAGGTGCTACACCAGTTCCTCTACCTGACACTCAAAAAATCGCAGGATTTGATGGGGCTACAGCTACAGGTGTGGGACTTAATGTTAAAACTCTTCGTGCAGTTAAAAAGAAATTTAATGCTAATGAAGTTGAAGAAGGTGAACTTTTTATGGCTGTTACGGCTGAGCAACTGGATAACCTTTTAGGTGAGACAGAAGTTACAAGTTCCGATTTCAATAGTGTTAAGGCTCTTGTTCAAGGTGATGTTGATACCTTTATGGGATTCAAGTTTCTTCGTATTGAACGCTTACCTGCAATCGCTGCTACCCAAGACTACAACGTAGTTACTGGTGAGGTACCTGGAGACGCTTCAGGAACAGCACCTATTGGTTCACGTAGATGTTTCGCTTGGCGGAAAGAGGGTATTCTTCTTTCAATCGCTAAAGATGTCCAAGGACGTATTGACCAGTTACCAACTAAGCACTATGCTCACCAAGTATATGCGAAGATGGGAATCGGCGCGACACGTATGGAAGAAGTGAAAGTAGTCGAAGTAATTACTAAAGAATAATAAGTGAGGGGCGGAAGCCTCTCTTATTTAGGAGAAAGAAATGGCAGATCAAAACTCAAACCAATATGCAAGTGCTTATGTTACTGAGCCTCGCGGTAAACTTGATCCAAACGAACTGAACGGTCGTGTTCGCAATATTTTTGCAGACATTACTCTTTCAGCGGAAATCGCTACAACTGATACCGTTTTCTTGCACCGACTCCCAGCTAACTCAACGATTAAATCGTGTCGCTTATTCGCCCCAGGCGGAACAGCAGGTACGCTTGATCTAGGTTGGAACGCAAGTGCAGACGGCGGAGAAGCCGCTGATCCGAACGGACTATTACCAGGCATCGCAGGAAACGCTGCGGTAGACTTGACAATGGACCTTTCAAATCAGCAAGCGGGCTACCGTAAGAAATTTTCTGAGCCAGTAGATATCATTCTATCGACTTCAGTTCTTTCAGCGGGTTGGTCAGGTGACTTAGTACAATTAGAATTAGAGTATATCATTGATTAATTTCAGTGAACTCCTACGGTTTTAAGTTAGAGGAGCCTCTCTTCGGAGGGGCTTCTTTTTATTAGGAGACATGATGGCAACGTCCGTTGAAATTTGTAATGCAGCTTTAATGAGAGTAGGCGCTGAAGCTATTAATGGTTTTAGTGATAATACTAAAAGAGCTAAGCTGTGTAAAAACCACTATGATAGAATTAAGAAGGAGATGATTGTATCATCACCTTGGAACTTCTGTCTCAAAAGAACAACTCTATTTGCAGAAAACCAAACCTTTACCACGACTGACGTAGCGATTGCCACTGAGCAAGTAACCCTAACGGCACATGGTAAAGTAACAGGACAAAGAGTTACTCCTTCTGTTACTACAGGAAACTCTCTCCCTGAAGGATTATTCACTGGTAGGTCTTACTGGCTTATCGTAGTGGATGCCAACACTGTAAAGTTTGCCGATACGTTAGCCTTAGCGAACGCGGGTACAGCGATCGATCTTACAAGTATTGGTGTGGGGACATCGAAACTTCTGTTCGGACCTGAGTTTGGGTTCTTCGGACAGTTTCCCCTTCCTTCAGACTACTTAATTATATTCCGATCAGCGTTTGACTCTATAGAGTCGGCGTCTGTAACTCACTCTCACTCTTTACTTTCTCATGGCTTTGATGGGGACACTCTCCATGGCTATCAAGTGGAAGGGAGTAAGCTCTATGCTGACGAGGAAGAGTTTAGGATGATATACCAAGCAGACGTAGACGAGAGTTTATTCAGTTCATATTTTCAGCAAGCTCTCATTGCAAAACTGGCGATGGAATTTTCCTATACAATGGTTCAGAGTAATGAACTAAAAGCAGAGCTTAAGAAAGAACTAAAAGACACATCATCTCTAGCACGCAACAGAGATTCCACTGAGGGTACGCCTTACCCTATGACCGCTAATGAGTGGACAAACGCGAGGCACTAGTGGGTAGGTTCAATCAAACTATAAATTCATTTTC
>Ga0233413_10000110_pt1 | contig 41888 bp, 76 predicted proteins | sample Na_anoxic_6_MG_FD_189019 | JGI IMG/M metagenome (GOLD analysis project Ga0233413, IMG submission 189019) | Seawater microbial communities from Saanich Inlet, British Columbia, Canada - Na_anoxic_6_MG | ecosystem: Environmental > Aquatic > Marine > Inlet | place: Canada: British Columbia...
ATGCGATTAAAGGATTATTTAATTTAATAGATACTGTTTCCTCACTATCTCCAATATCATCAAATACTTTTGTAAATATTGATTCAGCACGTTCTTGTACTGTACCAGTAGTGGTTATAGTTGCAATGCCTGTGCTTGTAATATTCAATAACGAAGCATTACCATAACTAGTTTCACTGTTTAATGTTCCTAACCCACCTACCACGCTTGAAACACTTGTAGCAGGAAATTCCTTATATTCTACCCAAATATCTTTAGTCCCTGTAAATGATACAGAACCCGTATATAAGTTTTCGCTTGATGCTTTACTTGTATAAGTATTTACAGCTACTTCAATAGTATTTATACGTTTATCTAATGCAATCTTAGGAATATTAGCAACATTATCAAAGTCTATATTATCTACTGCTACGGTATCAGATAATTGCTGTACTTGAACAACTCCTAATCTATCTATATAAGTAACTGCTTGACCTGCGTTTGCTACAAATTGAATAGCACCACGAAAGGACCTAATTGGAATATTCCCATTTACCGTTATACTATCTAAAGCACTATCAATATTGTAGTCTACAGAACTTAATCCAAAATCAGTAAATATATCAGTTAATAGATTAGTAATAGTTCTTGCTTGTACTTTACCTTTTCTATATCTTTGTTGCTCAAATAAATCTAATAAATCCCTAGCTACGAATGAAGCTGTCAGACTTCCTTGGTCACTATTCCATTCAGTTAAGTAATAAATGCCCATTGGAATCCATTCAACACTATCATCAGCTAATACAAGCCCATAATAAGGCTTTATTCTTTGCCTTTTTTGTAAGAATGGATATATCCCAGTAGGATTTAAAATATTAAACTCTTGATTTGAATTATCTAATACAAATGATATTTCATCACTTGCTAATTCATCTCCAATCAACTCTATTTCTTTTAACACTGTAAGGCTCGCCATATCATCATCAAGATATTCTTTGATGATTCCATAATCTAATTCAGTTATTCTAGCATATCGGAAAGGCTCTGCCCATTTAGTTATTGTTATTACAACTTTATCATAATTAGATAAATTAGTTTCCCAAATATATTTAACTAATGTATTCCCAGTAACGCTTATATTAGCTATAGATGTTACACCGTCAAACACCTCTATATCGAATTCCTCTGCATATTCATCAGATTGAGGGTCGAATATAATTGTTAAACCTATACTATTTTGACTAGATAAAAAAGGTTTAGTGTATATTTGAGGTGCCGAAAACGTACTATCAGATTGACTTTGTGCTAAACTCCACCAACCTACTTGATATTGTGTTTCAGCCACTTTAGGCGGTAGCACGAAGCTACCATCTAAAATTGTATGATTAGTTTCATATGTCATATATTTACCTGACATATCACGAACTAAATCATTTGTTTCATCTTTTCTACTTATGGCATTTTCACCCGTTACCGTTATTGCTCCTGCATCAACATAAGCATCTATATCAATTAATTCAAACTCTATTTTACCTTTAATTTCTATTACATTATCATATATCGCATTATCATATTCTGTTGTCGTTGGGTACATTTATTCACCCCTTAATATTCTACTAGTGTGAAGCTTATATTTCGCCATCTTGGTACTCCTGCACTTACTTTTCCAAAGTCTAATGTATCAATATCTCTGTCACTTGAATACATTGTGAAACTTCCGTTTGTTCCCGTTTCTGGGTCTGGACATACTACAGTAAATGAGTCTGGCTTTATTGCTAATAATAAAGTTGAGCAATCTGCTTGACTCAAATATGAATAAGTAACTCTAAAACTTCTTACTCCTGCACGTTTTCTTTTCCTTATTAACCCTGCGTTTGCATTTCTGTAAGATCCAACGTCAACATCAGACAATAAAGGTTTAAATGTTGTTGGGTCTGGCATATCTGCACCGCCTATATTTAGTATTGCCATTTTATCACCTCATTATTTTAAAAACGGACTAGGGTTTTGCCTTGTAATCACACTAGAACCCCTTCGCTCTGATTCTTTTTGTAGTGGGTCAAATATTCCTTTAGCAATTTCTCTACCATCTAAATTAACTTTTACTTCAACTGGGGCAGGTGGTAAGTTATTACCTTGAACTTGTGTAAGATTTGAAGCTGTATCAGTTCCAACATTACCACTACCTAAAAAATCTGTATTTATATCATTTGATGATGGGTCTAACCTTATTGGTGCTGGACTATTACGATTAATAGGAACACCACCAAATGAAGAACCTGTTATAGATGCTAAAGCCATTTTTGCTTTTTCGACTTCTTTCTGTATATTAAAAACAGTATCTTGAACATCAGTTTCAATATTGCCTAACTGTGTATCGATATCTGTTCTAATATTTCCCCAAGAATTATCCCATTCAGTTTGAACACCTGTCCAATCTTTGTTTTTAATACCTTCTATATGACTATCAACATTTTTATCCATTCTTGATAGTACAATATCCATAGTATTTTTAATATTTTGCATGCCTGTGAACCAATTCATTTTTACATCACTCCAAGGTTTTTGTTGCAACCCTGAAAAGAATGTATCAACTTTAATATTCATACTATTAAGTGATTGAGTTGTTTGTGTTTCTACAAGACCTAATCCGTTTCTTATTCCAAATAAATCATTTACAGCTTCACCAGTTTGTGTTTTAAGTGAATCGAAAAATCCTTCGCCTGCTTTAATTGGTTTATTAAAAGTATCCCAAGCTTTCCCTGCGTTTTTAATTGCAGTTGTGAAACCTTTTGCTCCTGCTGCTGTATCTGTGAAAAATCTAACTATAGCAGTTCTTCTTATATCGGCATCACTTGCAGGAGGTCCGAATATTCCGCTACCATCACCCGTTCCACCCGTTCCACCCGTTCCGCCTGCTCCATCACCACCGCCTGTTGTAGTCGGCGTTTTTGCAATTTGCTCTTGTAAGTTATTCAACTTATCAAAAGGTGCTAAAGATTTCCTTGCACTCTTTGCTGCTTTATCAATATTATCTGATAAATCGTCTTGGCTATTTGCTGCATCATCACCAGAATCAGTCAACTTATCTTCTTGTTTTTTTACTCCAAAAATAACATGTGAAAAAGCTTTCATACCTTCTGCTAAATCTACGAGAACCTTTGCAAAGTCTATTAAAACAGGAATTATTTTTTGTATAAGAGGTAAAAAAGCCTGACCTAGTTTAAGACTAGCTTCATCAAGTCTAGCACTTAACTCAGATAATGCTGCACTAGTTGTGTTTTTAACAGTAGTACCATGGGTTTTTAATGATTGTTCCATTATCCCCCAATATATAATTTGTTGCTTAACTTTAAAATCTAATTGGTTCCAGCTTTTATCACCTGCGAACCTCTTAAATGCTTTTGTAGTTTTTAACACTCCTGCTCTTGCTTGTATACCTAAGTTATCAATAGCTGTTACAGTTCCAGTTAATCCGCTTTTTATTCTATTTTCAACATCTTCTATGGTTCTTCCTGTAGCTGCTGCTATTACTTTAGATTGTTTAGCTAACGCCACCGACATTTTAGCTGCTTCTGTTTTAGTTTTAGCAAATGTTGAAATAAGGATACCATACGAAGTTGTCAGAGATGCGGCTGCACTTGTTGAAATACCCATATTTATAGCTTGATTCTCTGCAAAGTCTTTTACAATATTAGAAGCATTACCAAATATAGTTCCAACTTGAGCCATTGTGTTTTCGTAACTTATAGCTATCTTTGAGCTCTCTTTGATTAGCTTGCCAATTGAAGCCATCATTTTAGCCATTGCCTTAACTGCAACTTCTCCGAGTTTAAACCACGCATTACCCATTGCAATAGTTGATGAACTTGTTGCATTTTGCGACCTTCTCATATTCGTTCCTAGTCCTGTTAATCTTCTTTCTAATCTATCAAAACCTCGATTAATATTAGCTAAATTTGCAGTTACATCAACACTTAGACTTCCTAAACTTCCTGCCATTGCTTAAACCTCCTTCTTTAAACTCTTTGAGGTGTCTTTCTATTTGTTTCTTATGCATTTTATTCTTTTCTATTCCTTCATGCTGAACATCTTCACTAACCTTATCCGCATCTTTAAACACCTTTTTATAATCAGGCACTTTTGGAGTAGTTAATTTAGCTGTCAACCATGCTTGTATTCTTATTTTCTCAATAGAATCTTTTTCACGTTTAGCGTGTTGTTTTATCATTACACCAAGTTCAAAAGGCGTACACTCATTATATTCTCTAAGTGTAAGCCCTATAAACATAGCATCTTCAAAGCTTCTATCTAAGTAATTAACTATTTTTTTTTATCTTCTTCTGGTTTTTTGAATCTTTCATTATCATCTTCTTTTGTTTCTTCAACTCCATATGCTTTATAAATTGCATCTGTCATTTTTGTAATTAAATTAAAGTAAGATGTTTTATTTAATAATTCTTCTACTTTGTCAAATTCTAAATCAGTATCATCTTCTTTTAATCCTGCATACAATATTTTTTCTATATCATTACTTTTTAACTTATTTAATCCTTCGCCTACAATTTCCATTAAAGACTTCTTAAAAGTACCTTCTATAACTTTAAGTGCCTTAAATCCAAATCTTAACTCTCTAGGTCTATCTAATTCAATTATTACAACATCTGTTTTAGCCATATTATCACCTTTTCCTTTTTTAAAAGAGGGTTTTTACACCCTCTTATATTAACTATCTATTATTTGAACATCTACATATTTTAAATCGCCATCACCTTGAAACTCAATTGTTTCATTTACTACATCGCCTACATCATTACTAATTCCATCACTAGTCAATTTTGCTAAACCATCATATCTGTAACCGTTCACAGTGTCGATATAAAGACTTAGAATAAAATTAGATGTTAAGTTATCTAAGAAGTCACCATTGCCCCAAAAGGCTTCTGTGCTCACTGTAAACATATTCAATAATGGAATAAACTCTTTAAATTGAACACCATCACACAGGAATGATGTAACATCTGCAACATCTGTTTGAGCATCTACTGTCCAATTATAGATTAACGTCATACATTCTAATGTGTATGCTGTATTGTTTATTAGTGCAAAGTCGTATGTTTTAGAATCATCTAGTAGGTAGAGTGATTGAAATGATACATATGCATCGTTTGTATTTGAATTTGCTAAACTCGTAAAATTTGCTGATATTGATTTTATATCATTCCAATCAGGTGTACCAATTATGGTAAAACTACTTTTCTTCACCTTAACATAGTTCCAACCTTCTACAATAGAATTAATCTTATATTCAAAGCGTTCATTTGGGTCATATGAACCTTCTGAAAAACTCACCCGAACACTATCAATGTAACTTACGTTGTTAACAAAAAAGACATAACAAATATAATCATCTGTATCACTAGAGGATGTATCCTCAAATTCAGATAAATTTAATGTGAGAGAAAGTTGTAACATCGTTAAAAAATTACCCGTATCATCATCATCTATTAATTTTCTACTTTGTGTTCCTAATCTATAATCTAATATATCATTAGAAGCAGTTGCACCAGAATCGGCAACCCAAGTTTCACCACTTTGGAAATTAGCAATCTCTTTACTTTTATCTAAAGGCGTATATTCTTTATATACTGCACCCATTTTACCGCTTAAAGCACCCATTTTACACCTCCTTACTTAGTTATTTATATTAAGCGTATGCCAACGCTCCTGTGCCTTGTAATTCTACTGTATATGATACTCTGTCTTGAACATCATTATTAATATTAGCTGACGTGATAATTGCATTACCTGTATAAGTATTAGCTGCATTTGGATATAACGTTAAGTCTGATATAGTTGTTCCTAATAATGAAGCTGCGTTTAATGCACCTTGACCATTAGTATCTGTTACTGCATCCCAACTCATTTCCATTGATACTGTCCATTCACTAACTCCTGCAATAAAAGTTTTCCATTGAACTCCCCCTGCTAACATAGCTGTTGTATCAATTACATTTGTTCCAATATCCACTGACCAAGTTTGAACCTCTGCTATTGTGTTTGCTGAAATCCTTGCCTCTCCACCTTTTCCTGCGATTGCTGACATAATTTGTTCCTCCTTATATTTGTATTAATTTTATCTCAATATATAATAGTTAATTATAAATTTTGCAACTCTTTTAATTTTGAATATAACAACTCTGCCATTCTTTCTGCTCCTGCATCATTAGGATGTAGTAATATTCCTGTAGTTGTACCATCGTCTTTTACATACTCTCTAGCGTTAAAATCATTCCAACCACACCCACCATTCCAATCCAGAAAAGGCAATCCATATAATTTTGCAACTAATCTTAAAGCTTCTGAATAGTCATACGTTGACTTACCATCTTCGTTTAAAATTCCATATTTATCCGTAAAACTTCCTCTGTCTTGATATTTTGCGAAAGTTGTTCCTGCAATAATTATTCTAGCTGTTTTAAATCTCTGTGTTAACTTCTCAACAACTAACTGTGTTGATGTTATAAATTCATCTGTTGCTGTTTTTTCATATACTGCCATATAATCGTACTGACTTAAACTACTTTCTACCCCAGTACTTACGCGTATAAATACATCTAACGCCCCTGTTGTTACTTCATATTCTGCATTGCTATAATTAAAATTTTGTCCTGCTGTAGAAAAAACTTTGCTCGAATCATAAAACGCGTATTGTTTAACATTACCCAAAATTAAAGTAGTATTGGCTGGAACTGGGAAAAAATATGAAGATGCTTTTTGAGTACTAGAACCACTGGCTAAAGCTCCGTCTGTCCAATTAATAAAACTATCATTTTCTGTGTCCATTTCTGGATTAACTAAGTTTATCCTTGTACCCCAAGTTGGTACAGTCCCGATATCTACACTTTGTGCCCAATCATTAATTCCACCATTTACAATAATAATATCACTATCTATATTAATGTCTGTTATCCTAGATTCAGAATTTAGAGGTAATGGATCGGATGATGTTCCTGAAATTCTTGAACCACCTAAACCCTTATTTTCATGTATCATAGGTATTTTAGATAATAGCTTAGGTTGCCATAATCCTTGTTCTGTTACAGAATCACCATATGTTGTAATTATATTACTTTGCTCATAATTAGCAGTTTCTAAAACAGAAAAATTACTAGTATTAGTAGATGTAGCAGTGTATAATTCAGTAAAATTATTATTAATATCACTTCTTATATCAACACCATCATCACCATTGTTTATTGTTTGTTGTGCCATTTAATCACCTCAATCCTTCCACACATTATTATCATCCCATACCGCTGTATCATCCCATACATAATTAAAACCTGTAAATGCTTGTGTATCTGCATTCAATAACCATGTCGAGGTATCTACTATTGTTCTTTTAATCCATGCTACAAAGTTCAATGTAAATTGTGTTCTTTCTCTATCATCTCTGCCTAGATGAATTATATCACCTTCTAAGAATATGACTTCATAACGAGTATTATTTATAGTTAATTTTGTTAAGCCATCTAGGATATTTTTAACTTGCATAGCTTGTAATTCTGCTGTATCGTGACTAGTGTTTCTTATTAATACTTGGAAAGTTGGTTTCTCTAAACTCGGTGGTTGTACTCCCATTGCGTGTAAAGCAGGTTGCCCACCTGTTTGGTATATAACCATCAAATTATCAATTGTATCTGGTTTATCATTTCTGTATATTGTTGGATTAATTCTAGTTAATATTGATTTAATATCTGTTGTTAATCCTGTTACTACACTAGCTATTGTAACCGTATGAGTCACACTAGGCATGTTAAATGTTCCTGCTACATGATTTATACTAGTCGATGCTCCTGCGGTAACTGCATGAGTTGTAGTAGGCATGTTTAATGTTCCTGTAACGTGTGCAATGCTAACATTCTGTGTAGCTGTTACAGTATGAGTATTAGAAGGAAGGTTTAGTGTTCCTGCACTATGCTCAATTGAAACTTCACCAACTGCGGTAACTGTGTGTGTTGTAGTAGGGAAATTTAATGTTCCTGCAATATGTGTAATATTAATATTTTCTGTAGCTGTAACTGTGTGAGTTGTGCTAGGCATGTTAAGTGTTCCTGCACTATGCTCAATGTTTATTGGTACAGATGCTATTGCTGTAACTGTATGCGTTGTAACAGGCATGTTAAGTGTTCCTGCTGTGTGGTCTATTGTTATTCCAGATGGCGGATTAATGTAATAGGCATCTTGGTCAGCTTCTAATATACCTCTGTCTGTTGCTCCTATGTCTGAATCAAATATTATTAACTCGCCAAAACCTATATCACTTGTATTACCTGCACCTAAATTAGAATGTCCAATTGTTATTCCTGTTAGTGTGTTAGTTCCTACATCTACAGTAATAGGGCTACTATATATAGTATTTCCATCTCTGTATGCAGTAGAAGAAGAACTATTAAACAAGTTAGTATAAACATGATAATCTAAATCAAAAGCAATACCTTGGTTTACAATATCTTGCCCAGCATAAAATTCATGTTGCGTTGAAAAGTGTCCAAATAAAACAGTAGTCCCACCACCGTAATACCAAGTTTTTGCCGAACTAGTAATATCTATTACACTTGATATTGTATAAGGTTGCGTTAATGCACTAGAGAATGTTTTTTCAACGCCTTTTGTACCACTTACAGTTCTTACAAGAGGAACACCATTTTTAGTGTCAATTACTCCTGAACTAACTATTCTAAGTTGTAGTGTTGTTGTATTTTCTATCGCATCATTAACAGGACTACTACTTTGGTCATACCATGTAACAATATATCCATCATTACTGCCACAATGTGCTAACAAAGCAGTAGTATCTAAATCACCACTACCGTCAAATCCAATATCTGTTTCAGTATCACCACTTGACTCTCTTACCCTTATTGCACTTCCTGCATAGACTGTTAACAACTTTCTAAGTGAGTAAGCTGCTTTTGACGAAGCTGTTAAACTATTTAGTATTCCCAAAATCTCACCTACCTTTCATAGAATGAGATTATGTCAAATCCCATCCTTCACTTTCTTTCTCTTCTTTAGTTTTACACTTATTCTTGTGCAAATTAATCATCTTAGAATAATCTTCACCTTCATCATCAAACTCTAAAGTATAATCATTTTCATAAATAAATTTCTTTGAGCCATCTTTCTCTAATTCACCACTATCATATTTCTTTTGTTTAAGTGAAGCACCATACAACGTAACATATTTATCTTGAATATAATCAGTTCCTTTGTCCTCGCACCTTTGCACATAACATTCATGTGCTATTCCTAAAAGTCTAGCTTTACGTTTAGTTGAATCTTTTTCAATATCTGCACCATCTAAATATTTCTTAGCCATGTAATCCTCCTTTAAGTTGCAACAGTTCCTTTAAATACTCCATCCGTTGCATCCCAAGCTATTGTAAATGTATTAGTATCTGTAGCTGTTTGAATACCTCCAAAATCTACCCAAGAAATCAATCGAGATGTTGAAGCTGTACCAGTTGATTTATATATTACCGCATATGCAGCTGCAATACTTCCACCACTTGCTGTCCAAACTGAATCTACTGTATTATCAAAAACAACTGCTGCTGTTCCTGGAGTTATTGCTTTATTTGCAAAAGTTATTCCACCTGCTGTATATCCATTACCTGCACTAATTTCAGTTACGTCATCGAAATTATCACTAGCATCTTGTGTTCCTATTGCACTACATAAAGCAACTTTAATTGTATCATTTGTGAAATCAATATCACCATTAAACGCACTTACTAAAGCCTTTGTATAAATCTTTCCTGTTCCTGTAGCCATAATATTTTACCTCCTACTATTTTGTGGGTTTCTTGTAGCTTCTTTTATTTTATCTGCAACAAACTTTTTATATCTATCTCTATTTTCATTTAAAGGTTGTTCTAAGTATTTCCATTGCCCACCCTTAGGATGATTAAATTTAACTTCATGCTGTATCAAAGCATAATCATAACCGTTAACTGGATTTTTAGCACTAAATGTAACAGTTGCAGTAATTTTATTACCTTTAACCTTAACTTCTGGGTCTGCTGACTTTCTAAGCTTTCCAGTATCTACAGGTGCTAAATTCAACGCTTTATCTGCTAAATCTAACACCACATCTTCAAAGGCTTCAATAGTCTTTTCTTTAACTTCTTTTTTCATGTTACGAATGTTTCTTCTTATAGAGTTTATATTCCTAGATACACTTCCACCAGTAGCCATTTATAACACCACCTTATAACCTAAAACACTTCCATCTAATTCCCTCCAAGGATAAACAAATCTAACTTTCCAATCTTTACTATCAGCAACTATCACATCACCTTCAACAATTACTGTCTTAGTATAAAGTATAGCATCTGACATAATCTGTTCATCTGTAGCGGTACGAATTAAATTTCTCTTATAAATGAATCTACCTTTCAAAGTTGATGTTGTATAAGTAGCTTCATTCGCATCATTTACATCTATTTTCTGTCTCCAAGTTATTGTTTGATTTGTATACATATCTAACATATACTAACACTCCCTGCAAGATAATACTTCATTAATTCCTTAGCAGTATTTGAAATGAATTGTGTAGAATTATAAGAACTCGATAACCCTGTTCCGTACTTTTCTGTTAAATCTCCAAGTGTGAACTCTTTCACTCCTTGTTGTTGCAATTTACTTCTACTGCTTAAACTAGTACCTTCAACACTCAAAGTCATAGCTTCTTCAACTTGAGCATCTTTAACACATTGTGCAACTTCTTCTTCTACTACATATCCATAATATTTATTAACATTTACACCTGTGACATTAGTATCATAATAGTAATTACAATTACCCTTTATTGCCCTAGGGAACTCTAATGTCTGTGAATCTACCGCTTTAATACCTCTTATAATTTGCCTATCAATTCTTTTTGTAGCATTTTTAAGATGTATTTCTTTATCGCCATCACTTAAAGCGTTCCATGTTACTAATTCTGTTGATGTTGATACATAACTATTAGCCATATACAAATCTGCATCTACAACTGAAATGTATGTGTCGGTATTTACTACTATAGCCATCTAATCACCTCCTAATGCTTCGCCATTCCACTTACTGTTGCATCACCTTGACTTGCTCCAACTGTTGCTTTAACTTGAACTTTGTAATATCTATATGGTGCTGCTGTACTTGTATAAGTTCCAATTGCAGCAGGTGCTAAAGTTGCTTCTGCTTGTGCTTCTACATAACTTGTATCGTCATTACTAGCTAATACTTTCCAATCAATGCTATTTGCACCATCTGTATTAGTACATACATATGATACTAATTTTTGTGAATATGTGTCTATCTTTGAACCTACCACATCAGCATAAGCATCAACTGTTTCCTGCTCCGCTGGTGTTACAAATTTACTTTCTAATAGTTCTGTTGTTCTTGCTTGACTCATTGTGTAACCTCCTTATATTCCTAATAAAGTTTTTAATTGTGCTAAAGTTATATACTCCAAGCCTGTTCCACCTGCATTACACACCAGAAAATTATCAGCAACATGAGTAGCAGGAGTATCGTCTAATCCTACGAATTCAGTTACGCCACTACCTCCAACGCCACTTCCAGCTGTTGTATTAGGTTTGAACCCTCTTAGATCTAAATAACCAGTTGCAGAATCGTAAAGCCAAGTTGTTCCACTTTTATACAGTGTGTACCTTCCTATTAAAAATCCAACGCCTTTAAACGAATCTGGTATAGTATATACATCTTTACCGTCTTTATTTTTCCACGCATCAGTATTTTTACCATAACTTCCATTTGGAAGATTAATCATTAAATGGCTTGTTTCACCTGTTTTATTTGCAACACCCCATACAACTATATTAAAGAATTTTCCATCAATAGAATCTCCATTTGCATCAACTGTTAAGTCATTTAAATTGTTTGAAGTTCTGTAAGCTGTGTTTGGATCGTTAATTATATGAACATCATCACCAGTAGCCATATTTAATGCAGGAAACGTTTGTTTATGCATTTGATACACTTCTCCTACTGTTGTTGCTAAATATACATCGTCTGGCGTTCCAGAAATTGTAATACTGCCAACTATTCCACTATTCCAATCAGCATCCATTCTTCTTATTCTTTCTCCAACATGCTGTGTATGACCTATGTGTGTATTTGCATCAGCCAATGCATTATTTATATTTTGATTCCTTAACGCCCCTTGATTTTCAGTAGCAGTTGCCGATTGCAATAGTATTCTCGCTACTGGAATATATTCAACATCGTCTGGGAAACAATCTATACCAATAGTTAATACTTTAGTTGTTATCGGTATATAAACACAATTTTCTACTGGTGCTATGTCTGTTCCTGCTGTTAAGACTATCGTTACATCTGGCGTAGATGTCAGTATTGAAAAGCCATCACTAAAAATCATAGTCATATCATCATGCCCATTTGAAGGAGATAACGCACCTGTTATAACACCACCAGTACTTGTAACTCTAAAGTCAAGTTGTTCCCTAAAAGTTCCATTATGAACATTATCAAATGTGTTTGCTACATTATCTGGAAAATTAACGCCAATTTTTCCTGTTGCTCCTGCTTCTAAAACTCCTCCGATTGATAATGCAAAGCTTGGGAATTCTGGCTTAGTAGTTGTGAATCCACCCCACTCTGTAGGGGATAACCATAGTGGCATTGACACTGGTGAAGCACCTAAATCAACATCATTTACTACGCCTGTTATTGTTGCAAACCCTCTTGTTCCTGTTGGAATCTGCATTGTTGTCATAAGTAATGTTCCACCACAATTATTAAAATAATCTGCTCTAGCTAGTGATATATTAGGTACATCTACAGAACCACTTATCTTAACTACCCTACCGTCTTCTATAGTAATACCAGTATTGTTTTCAACTAAAAAGACAAGTTCTTGTCCAGATTGTATAACTGGTCCTAAACCTGTTGGTATATTCATAGTCTTATAATCAGCGTTCCATGTTATTTCTTGGCCATCTTTGAATGCGATTCCTTCGACATTTGAAATATCACTAGCATTAAATACTACATCACCTGTTCCACCTAGTGCATCTTTTATATCTTCAAGCTTAAAATTCTTAGTTTCATTCGAACTCTCACTATCACTACCTACTAATTTATCATTCAAAACTGGTATATCTTTATTTTCGTACTCACTTATTTTAGACAATTTATATGCCCCCTATCGGTGTTATTACCGTTGCTTCTAATTGTAAACCTTCTTCATCAAGTAACGCTTCGTCATTTTCATCAAACAACAATTCTGTCACTATTTCATTCACAAGTTTTTCATATTCTTCTATTATAATATTTATATCCGTTGTGCTAGTTCCTTTGTTATCAACTTTTATTAATACATTTGTAGAAGGCGATATTATTAATTCATTACCATTTGAGCCTATTTTTTCTTTGCAACAACCTTCCGACTTAATGGTTTCTGGATAAATAAGTTCACCTAACGCATTAACTGTAGGGCTGTAATAAAAAGATGCACTACTTACATTAATATTATTTCTATTATGATTATAAGCTGTTATTTCTACACCTTGACTTGAAAAAGAATTTCCTTCATATATATTAGCAATAATTTTATTAGAAGAAACTATATTGATTATAACGTGTAATTCGTGTAGTGCTTGATTAACGATATTCAAATATACCGAACCATCAACAATAACATCTTCGAACAAATGTCCAATACTATAAAAATTACCTTCGTGAATCTCATGTTCAACTCGTGTACTTATCATAGGTGCTGTTTGTGGTAAGCACTCCCCTTCACCTAGCCATCTTTCTAGAATCTCTGTGACTCTATGTGATAACCCCATTGTGTCACCTACCTTTTGCGTTTCGTCTTAGGCTTTTCTATTTCTTTAACTTCCTCTTTAACAATTACTTCATCATGTTTATAATCTAATTCCTTTAATCTATTACAAATATAAGAATCATCTGTTTCTAATATACCTTTTTCAAATTTACACAATACTTTATTCTTTACTGCATCCCATATGATACCAGTTCCGTAAAATTTCATTCTGTTTCCTCCTTATACAAATAAAGAGAGGGAATTTAATCCCCCTCTAATATTATGGTGTTGTAAATGTTTCAACTGATGTTTTAGCTGCTATTGTGTAACCTAATATAGTAGCTTCTGCAACTGTTAATGTGTCTGTTTCTGTATTTAACCAAGAGTGAACACTACCTGTTACTACTACTGTAGCTTTACCATTTACAAAAGTTAATGTTGTAGATGGGATAGTAGCTGTTCCTGCACTTGATGTGTTAGCAATAGATACTCCTGTTGCTATTGCTTTATTAAACCACTCGTGTATATTTCCTGCTGCATCTTGTACTTCACAAGTAACTGTTCTAGTCCAACCCGCTGATACCGTTGGCACAGATACTAGTGTTGCAGGTGCTACTACAAATAACATATCTCCTGCCATTGCTTTATCTCTTATTTTCAATTCTTCCCTAACCGCGGGCTGAATACCGTTCTTAGAATCTAAATAATTACTAGCCATATTTACCCTCCTATTCAATTTTCAATTCTTTATAGCATGGAACATTAACTAATTCAATTAAGAAGTACTTAATCCAGTAATCTTTCCATGAATATACTCGCTTGAATGATCTAATCCGATTTGACCAAATAACTGTCCTGTTTCACTTGCTCCTACTTTTGACAAAGGCTCATAGAAGAAGTTTCCTTTCATTTCTACTGTTTGGAATACTGGTTTACATGCTGATAACTCAACAAATTGTACGGTATCAGTAGGCATAAATCTGTGAGCAGGCATAACACCAATGTTACCAAAATCAGTTTCGATTTGTTTAATGTTAAGACCACCAACATTCCTATCTTCTGGTGCATATCCGTATATATCACTAATTTTTTGTTTTTGGAATCCATTACACATAATGACTAAGTTTTTAAATACTGCTCCATTAGTATGCATAGTTCTTAATAATGTATCAACTAAAGCTTTTGATAAAGTTGCTGAACTAGCTGCAACTGCATTTGTTGAAGTTGCTGCAATAATACCTCTAGTTTTATTCGCTACATTTGAAGCTGTAGAAATTTGATATACTCCATTAAGGAAAGTATACTCAACATCTCTTGCAATCTTTTCAATTAATTTAGCAATTTGAAAATCTTTTTCAGATACAACTGGATTAGTTTGTCCTAGTGTATTAATACCAGACATTCTTCCTCTTGTACTCATTTTAGAATAAGATAAACTCACTTGCTCATGGAATATTTGAGTTACATTTTTGTTTTGACTTCTAACAAAAGATATTGCTGTTGGTGCTGTTAATGATGCTGTTTCTGTAATTGCTGGTTGTGCTGCTGTTTCCTGTGAATATTGTGAATCTGTTGCAAACTCAAAATCGTCTACCATTACTCCACCAGTCAAGCCACCAATTGCACTTAAAAAAGGTGTTTGTGTCATGTCACTTGTAAATAACTCTCCTGTATAGTTGGGTAGGTTCCAAACCGTACCCGCTGCTACGTTAGCCATAATTAATTCCTCCTATTATATATCGTACATTCTATTTTTTATGGCAATCGCTTCTGCCATATTACCGTTTTTAATTGCATTTTGATACTGTTCATCTGCTGTCTTGCTTACTACTACATTCACTGGATTAGTTGGACTATTATTATTAGTCTGTTTACTTATCTCAAACAAATAACCTTTATTTTCTTTAAGACTTGTAATTTGTTCATTTAATCCTTTAACGTTTCCTGCTTCATCTAATTCTAATGTTGAGTAATCTAAAAACTTTGATAAATCAGCAGGGTCTAAAGCTTTGTTATGTACTGCTTCAAACTTTACTGCATTATCAATTAAGCTTTTATTATACTTCTCTTGTGAATCTGCACTATTCTTTTGCAATTCTTCAATTTTTGCTTCTAGCTCGCCGTTTCCTTTAGCTAATTTCTTAAGATTTTCAAGTTCGCCAGATAATGTTCCGTTCTGTTCCTTAAGTTCATTCTTTGTATTAATGATTTCATCAAATTTTTGTTTAGGGATATAAGAACCATCATTGATTACAATTTTTTTATCTCCTAATTTCTCTGTAATTTGATTAAAAAGTTCTTCACCTAAAATCTCATTTAAATTTTCCATTTATATACCTCTTTCTATTCCCGTTTAGTTTTTTTTACGTGTAACCCGCCACGCTACGGTCTTGTTTGTTTTTGCTCTAACAATACTAAAAAAGAGCAGTTTTATATTAAATATTTCCAAGACGTTCCCTTTTTAATCCTAAGAATAGATGTAGATGACACGCCGTAAATTTCAGCAATATCTTTCATCATTACCTTATTTTTTAAAAGTTCCCTTATCTCAAAAACATCTTTTTCTTTTAATTTTGCCCTACCATTTTTTTCACCCTGCAAAATGTAACCTTTACCATACATATAATTTTCGGCACCCTTATGAGATTCACTCATTTTCTGTTTAACTTCTTCCGTATATGTATAATTAGATTTGTGCATTGGATTTTTATTGCCAATCATTTTTCCTTTTAATCCTTTAGAAATTTTATCTCTAGTTTTTTGATTGTGTTTTATATTTAAATTGCAAGTTACATTTACTCTTTTATTATATCCAGTTTCAACATTAAAACTCTTATGAATATTTGTCCAATATTGTTCTCTTAATAATAAATCTTTTTTATTTGTTTTTTCAATTATTTTAAATTTGAAATTACTTTCCTCAAATTCATTCCAATCTTTCTGCATATCTTCTAACCAATGCTTATTTTTTCTTAATAATGGTTCGGAATACCATCTTTCGCTCCGTCAAGCTATCCCATAAAACTTTAATTTTGTGTTAGTCTTAAACTTGCATATTTACTCTTTAACGCTTGATACTTCTTACTATTAGCCTTTTTACTTTTCCTAAATCCGTTCAAGGTCTTAGGCGTATCACTCGGCATAACAATTTTATATCTTTCCCATTGCTTCTTATCTGCATTTCTTTTTCTATTGTTCTTTTGCTCCCTATCATAATTAATTCTTTGTGAGTTTGAGCGTGGGTCAATATCAAAAGACCTATTACTAAATTCTTTAGTTCTAGTTCTATTTGTATCTTTCGTTGGCTCGTATGGTCTTAGAACATGTCGACAATTCGGATGAATGTTAGCATGAACGCCACTAAAAGCTGTGTCCAACGGTGGATATTCTTTACTGTTACCACTTATACTATATACTCTACCTTGCAATGGTGCACAAACAGGACAAGTTGTTGCATGACTCGACATAATAACTAAGTCTTTTCCATTAGCTTCAAGATGTTTCATAACTCCCTGATTAGCGACTTCTGTCATTGTACTTCTAGCTACCATACTAGCATAAGAATCTAAATTAATCTTTCTACCGTTCTTCGTTCTCATGCTCGTTACATTATTATCAATAAAAGTTTGAATCAAATCTTCCCTAACTTGTCTAACATTTCTACCAGTAATTCTTGATTGTGTAATTGAGTCAAGAGAAATCTGTCTTACATTATCTCTTATACTTCTACCAACAAAATTAGAAGAAGTTACAAAATCATTATTAGTATTTCTAATCAAAGTATCAATTTCTTTGTTATGTATATCTGAAAAGGCTTCAAAACCTTCAATTTTAACACCCATAGCTTTGTAATCGTTCACCGCTTTATTGACCGCTTTTTTGTATTGACGTGGAACATTACTATTAGTCCATAGCCTAGAGTCCGTTATAAGTTGTTTTAACGTGTCATTTGTTTGTGCTAAAATTCTTTTTTCATACATTACATTACTTTTCCTAGAATGTTTCTGACCAATTACTTTTATTAACTTTTGTTGTGCTTCTGTGTAAACTTTTATTAAATCTATTATTTGTTGAGATTCGTTTGGATGGATAATATTAGCCATCTAGTCACCTCTCCATAATTTCTTTTACAATATAATCATAATTTTTAAGCTTTGTCTTATGAGTAAAATCTCCCATACTCTTATCCTTTTCAACAACTTCATAAACAACATCATTTTCACCATCATAACCATATTCAATATTTAAAATATTAATCTTGCTCATCTGCATCATCCCCATCATCCACAACATTATTACCACTAAAAGGTTTTTCGCTCATTGGATTCATTTGAGATTCTTCATCTGCTATTCTCTCAATTTCTTCATCGGCTGCATCTTCGTCCATATTATCATATTGCATTAATGTTCTTTTAGTTGATATTGTGTTACTATTCTTTCTTTTCTCAATAATCTCTGCTTCCTCAAGTTCATCATTAGGAAGTCCATCTTGCCACTTAATTGTTATCTTCTCATTAGTGAGGTCATTAATACCTTCACCACCTAAAGAACTAACTAATTTAATAACATTCTTGATTACTGGGTCTAATAACATAGTAATACGTTTGGCTTTCGCTAGTGGAGATATCATTTTAAACTTTAAGGCTCTACCACTCATGTTACTATTACCTTTATCTTCGCCACCTAATAATGTAGCACCCATTTCTGATAATACATATAATTGATTTAATAACACTTCTATCTGTGTAAAGTTTGCTTCAAGTTGTGCTTCCCAAGTAATATACTTAGGCTCTACATCATCAACACTATCACGAATAAAAGCATTACCCATCTTTACTGTATATTCCCCTGTTTCTGGGTCTTTTTGAAATGCTGAACTTGGTGCACTTACAGAAGGATCACTATGTTTATCAAGTATCTTTTCTATCTGACCAACACGAACCATTAAAGCACATATCAAGCTATTAATATCATCATAATCATTACAGCCTGTTATCTTGTCACTTGTAATCAAATTACTAGTAACTTGTATAAAAAAGTCTGTTAAACCTGTTGTTTCTCTATTTGTTTCAACCAATCTTCCAATAGTATTAGAAGAAATTTGCGTACTTACCATAGTACCATTTAAATTAGTCATAATCTTATTAATATTTGTATCGCTACCCATTTCAAATACATATTTATCAAAATAACCTTTATAATGTACTTTAACAGATAAGTATTTCTTGCTGCTTTCCTCATACATATAAGCAATAACGTGATTTACTATCTTCTTATAGTTATTAGGGTCAACGATAGGAATCCAAAGAGAAGGTTGCCCAACGTCAAAGTTACCAAAACCTTCATCTTGATATAAGTCAAATATACCATTTCCATATCTACTACAATCAATTACATTTTGATAAAACTTATTAAACATATGTGTGTTTTCTTCAATATTCTCAATAGTATCTTTTTCACCTTCAACTGAAATTAAAGGTTTCTCTCCAAAAATTAAATCAGCCGTTTTAATACTAATTAACTTATGATAGTTGAGCAATGTAACAAAATCAATTACTTCTGAATAATTTCCAACGACTCTACTCAATCGCTTTAAATCATTATCAAAGATACCACCAGGCTTTCCATGTTCACCGTAAAATAGTTCTTTATTTCTTTCATACATTCTAAATCTGTCTTGTGTATCTGGGTCTTCAGGAGGAAATTGTTGTCCTGTTTTTAAGAAATCTAAACTACTTAACACTCTATCACTCCTTTCATATATTAGTTATCTTTCAAGGAATTTAACTACTAACATTCCTTCTACTCTTTCAGCATTACTAATATAAAAATCACTATTTATATCTTTATATTCTAACTTTAAAAATGCTCTATTATCAAAAATAGGTAAATCTTCAACTTCAATATCAATAATTTTTTTGTATATGTTGCTTCCTCTATATCGTAAACTAAATTCACCAACACTTATATTATTTTCTTCTACATCTATTTCAACACCATCAATCTTAAACATAATATCACCCTTCTAAAACCTAACTTGAACTGTCTTAGTACCACTACTTTTATAAAATAAATCTGTAGAATATCTTAGTGCAGCCATTGCATCATCAAAAATATCAATAGGCTCATCAATATACTTGCCTTCTTTATTCTGTTTCCATATATAACACTTTGATTCTTTCCATGTATTAATACACTTAGTATTAATGTATATTCTATCAAATTGTTTTAATCTGTCAATTTGAGCATTAACACTTCCTGCGTATTTCTTAACACCTGTTGCGTTATATCCTGCTTTCTTAAACATCTTGATTCGGTCTGGCTCTGCACAATCACAAACCATTCTTAGCCTATTCTGTATATTATCCCTCTTACATAAATCAATAATCTCATTTGTATCTTTTTCATATACATAAATCTCATCGAATATATATAAACAGTTATCCTTTTCAGCAACTGATAAAATTGCATTTGCATGATTAAATCCGAAATCTTGTGCATATCCTTTGTTATCAAAATTGTTAAACTCTAATCCTTCTGCTTCAAAATCTAATTGCTCCGTATTAGTTAATATTCTTCCACCTCTCGAAGCAAACTTACCTTTTCTATATACTTCATATAAGAATGGATTAGTATATTTCAACTTCTCTATTACTAATTTCCTTACTGGCTCTATGAAGTCATTATCTTCAAATGTAGAGCATATTACTAACACTGTATACTGCACTATCTCTCCGTCAATCTTCTCATTAATATCTAATTCCCAAACTTTAGGCTCACCATCATCAAACGTTTCTAAAATCCTATCCTTTTTTATACTTACAAAACGATCATTAGAAAAATGGTCTTCGTCTACTGGATTAAACGTCAACATCATTCTTTGATATCCATCACCACGAAGCAATATTAACAAATCGTCAAACTGTGTTTCTGTAAGGTCCTCTGCTTCTTCCACCCAGATAAAATTTAAGCCCTTTAAAGATTTAATCTTCTTAGGGTCATCTAATCCTCTAAATATCATTTTATTTTTGTTCTTGTGTTCAATCTCTAAAGGTTGTTTTGTAAATTTAAAAACATGATTATGGTCCAACATATCAATTCCATCTTCTATCTCCATAAACACACTATCTTTAATACTAGCATAAGTTTTTCTTAATCCAACTCCTCGGAAATAAGGGTCGTTAATCATTGAGATAGGAATATATTGACCACCAGTAAAGAATGATTTTCCACTATCTCTACCACCATAATTTATTATTACTCTAGCTTTAGAATTAAGAATATGATAATAAACATCATTTACATATATATCACTCATTTTTTCTTCCTCTGACTTGCAGGTATAATATTAATTGTTGTTGCCATTTCTCCTGAATGTTCAACTTTATCAGTAAACATTTTTTTATTCTTTCCTAATAGTTCACTAGCCTTTAATCTGTCCTTCATTTCATTTTCATCTTTAACAACTTCTGTCCAAAATTCTTGTAGTTCTATTTCAGTTAAAATGTTACTTGATGCAACACTTTCTCTTAATTCTGTTAACCTCCCTACAACTTCCCTGACCTTCTCAAGCTCACAAGCTCTATTATCAACCGTTTTATCTTTCCAATCTTTACTGTTTGAATATGCTTCAAGATATGCTTTACGTTGTGATAAACCTCGAAATCTAGCCTGACAATATTTTTCTCTTGTTGGTGTTAGTTTCATGTCATCACACCCTTTCTAAAACTAACCTATATCGTTGGTGTGGGAATCTCACCCAACCTTTACTATTTCTTTCCGACAAAGAACAGATAAGAAGCCTCTAATTTAGAGCTCTTGTATATTAGAATACATATATATTAGAATACACATAAAAAAAGAACCTTTCGGCTCTCTCTTTTTTAGGGAGTTCAATAAACATTCAATTTATTAAACTTGTAACTACTATACATTATACCATACTTGACAAACTTATGCAAACTACTTACCAACCTCATATAATTTATCTAACTTATCAATTAAATCTAATCTTCTAAAATACCTTTTCTCATGCTGACTAGTTATCTTTCCACCGCTGCCCATTGGCATATCACTATAAATCAAATCACTAAATATCTTTGTTTGAAGGTCTAACAATTCTTCTTCTAGTTCAATAATTGTGTCATTAATAAGTCTAGTTTCAATCGATTTTAACTTATCTAATAATTTACACATATCGACAACCTCCTTATTATATCTTTTCAACTATAACCTTGTAATGATTCATTAAAAACTTAAGTTCCTCATTCTCCTTTTTTAGTGCTACATTTTCATCTTCTAATCTTTTCACATAAGATTCTTTAAATGTTGCCTCTTGTTTTTCTGATTCTTGTTTCTTTCTAGTTTCTTCGCCTGACTTTATATAACCTTCTTCCATTCTAGTATCTCCAAACATATCAACAACCTCCTACATCATTTCCCCTTTAAAAGCCTTCTCTATCAAACTAACTAATCCCTTACTATAATCTGTTGTAACACTAACCATTTTATTTATAAGATTATCATAACCATACTTTTCTAACATATCTTTATCTAAAAAAATATTACCTTCACCAATATGGTCTGCACAAATCTCATAAGAATATTCAACTTCTGCACTAATTACTTCATTACGTTCAAACTGAAATTTAACTTCATTTATACTTATTATACTCACAATATTACCTCCTATTATCCCACATCTAAAGCCATATATAAAACTATACAAACTAAACTAACTAATACAAGCATTCCCCACTTCAAGCTACTATGTACTTCTTCACGCTTTCTTTTCTGCATATTATTAATAGTGTGTTTATACTTAGAATCCATTGTATAACCTCCTATGCTAAATACTCTTTAATTCGTTTTCTATAACTTTCAAGGAATTTCCCATAGCTATAATTTTATCATCTTTGTATGCAACCCAACGTTTTTTTTGAAATATTAAACCACACTATACTTTTCCTCTATATTATTCCAATAATCCATTACATAACCTCCTAGAATGGTAATTCATCATCGCCTTCTTCAACTACAACTGGCTCACTATCCTCATTAACAGCTTTCTTACTATCTAAAAAAGTAACATCCTCAACAACTATATCTGTTGTATATATCCTGGTACCATCTTTTTCATAACTTCCACTTCTCAATCTACCACCTACACTAATCATGCTACCCTTAGATGTATAATTACACATTGCTTCTGCTGTCTTTCCCCAAACTTCACAGTTAAAGAAATCTGCTGTTGGCTGTCCCTCTTTCTTAAATTTCCTATCTACTGCAATATTAAACTTACAAACCACCTTATCACTTCCAACACTCTTTAATTCTAAATCCTTTGTAATTCTTCCAATTTGAATAACTTTATTATTCATTATTAATTCCTCCTAATTTATATTTGCTTGTACTGACAAATCTTATCACTATCATGATACTTCTCAATATTACAATCTAACAAAGCCCTTCTCAACAAACACTTCTTCATATTTCTTTCACAATTTTCACATGATGCCATAGCTTCTTCCGCAATAGTATCTAACATTCCCCTGTTAACTTTAACCTTCATTTTGCTCATACGCTTCTTATTCTCTATCTTCTCAAAATTCTCTACAACTTCAACACTTATTTGACCTGTTTTTATTTCTGCAACTAGTTTATCCGCTTGTTGCTGTGTAGAATTTTTAGATACCTTTTCAGCAAATACTCTTATTTTTTCTAATAATTCTTTTCTTTCTCTATTAACATTCATACCTAGAAAATTAGCTTGTTGATTTAAGAATCCTTCCATTCCTGCTGTATATAAAATAGCTCTTTTAATGTCTATATCCACTGTAAAACCCCCTCAAGTTTTATAAATCTACAATCTCACTCATCTTTATACGCCCCTCTGCGTTCCTTATACGCATTTTACACTGATGTTTAGTATAACTTTTTCTAAACAACTTTAAACTCGGTAGAATCTTAAATAGAAGTCCAAAACACGCTTGAATCAAATCCCATAATTCCTCAACCAAATCTTCTTCTGTTTTCTCACTAAAAGCTTCAACAACTTCCTCAAATTCTTCTCTAACCTTGTAAAATTGTTCTTCTCTTGTTAATTTATCTAAATCTAATCTAGCTATCTTCATTACTCACCTCTTTAGTAATAAAATATCTTAAATCTTCTAACTCAACTAATATCTTTTGCTTCATTTCCAAAACACTTTTAGCCTCATATCTAGCTATAGATTCTTTAGCTATAGAAATTAATAGATCAATTTCTTCAACTTTCATCCATATTCACCTCAATCTCTTTATTCTCACACCCACTACAAACCCATGCAATCTGTCTACGCTCTGTGATATACTTTACTGTTCCAGTATTAATTCCACAAATAAAACATAGGTCATTCATCATAAAACCCGTCTATTGTCCACTCGCCCATAAATTCTTCTTTTTTTACCTCTCTATCTATTCTTAAATAAGTATTCCCACTTACACAACTTCTAACATTTTTCAAAAATACATCATCCCTGTTTGTATACATAAAGTAAGCTTCACCAAAACTCATTTTTCTTAATTCTCTAACAACCTCAAACTCTGATTTATCACACCTTTCACTTATTACAATGTCAAATTTTACACCAGTACTCCATTTTAAATGTCCATGTTTAACTTCTATATAATTTTGCATTTCACTTGCATTTTCTCCATATATATCTTTTATACATCTTAACTTAGCTTTCGGATTATCCATCAAATAAATTACAGCTTCTTTTCTATTCATAGTTTTAACACTCTCCTTGACTATAACTTTTACAATTCTTACAGATAGCATCTTTCATTTCAACCCTCTCCTTTTTTAACTCATAATCCCAACATTCAGCATCATTCCTACAGTTACCACTTCCAGCATAATAAACACACCCATTGCAGTTACAATTTCCCATATCAACACCCCTTAAATTATAATTAATGCTACCCAAATAACCAAACATAAAACTCAATCGGAAATCCTAATAATTTATTCATCATTACCCCTCCAAGTCAACATATCCATCGAATAACCCTTTTATCATAACTAATTCAATATTATTTCTTTCAATACACAATAAATATAATAATTCCCATTTATTACTTCCTAAATCTAATGCTTCTATAAGATTGTTGAAAAACTTTATATCTCCAATGCTCCTATTACCTTTTTCAATATCAGATATATAAGAAGCTGATACACCTGTTTCTATTGCAAATTCTCTATAAGATTTCCCAAGAGATAACCTTTTCTTTCTTATTCTTTCTCCGAACTTCACTCCATCACCTCCTACTTAATATTATATAACCAATACGCTTACAAGTCAACATGAATACAATAAATTAATATAAATAAAAAGAGAGTTCTCACTCTCTACAATCAATCCTAAGCGACTCAAACTAGAAAACATATACATAATCAACTTCTTAATCCAAGTCGCTACAATCTAATATATTTAATCCTCACATACCTCTTTAGCCAAACAATCAATACATACTCCTTTTTCATTACAACCGCTGCAACTAATTTCACCACACCTGGAACATTTCTTAGTATATTTTTTCTCTTTTCTACAAATCAAACATTTCATTTCTTAATCTCCTCTCTATCCTTAATCCATTTCTTTTTATCAACTTTCCCTTGCAATTTCAACTCATAATGTTTCAAGATTTCAGCTATTTTCACATCAGCAACCTCCAAATATTATTTACACCCCAATACTTTTTTTAATAATCCTTCTTGCCTTTTAACATTACAAGTCTTAAGGAAAGTAAAGGTTATTTATTTGAGATAAGTAAACAGACTAATAATAATAGTCCTACTAATATAGTTTTATCACATTCCCAGTTATGCTCTAGCGTTCTTATTTGCTCAATTAATTCTTTTTTCGTGTAAGTCATCAATGTTTTTTCAGTTTTTTTCTTGTATCCCATGTTATCCCTCCACTATTCCTAATCTATCATTCTGATTAAATCTCCACATTCGCACTTAAATTCAAGTTCCAGGTCCATGTAAGCTAATAATTTACAAACTATACCATCTTTTGTTGTAATTTCAATATCAATATCATGTATTTTCCCACATTCAACACATTTTCGTTTTATTAATTCCATGTTATCCCTCCACTAATATAATATCTTCAAAAATGTTTCAACTTCATCTTTTGTAGCTGATATAAATTTTCCACCTCGCATAATATCGTTTAGAATATGTGCGTATTCATCTTTCAATAGTAAGTCACTTACAGTAACAGCTAATTTAAACTTATCATCTTGAAAATAGAATATAGCATCAGTACAATCTAATTCATGATGCTCCTGAAACTCTTTCACAAAATTTCTCATGTTATCCCTCCACTACTTTCTTAGCTTCCTCTACTGAATAAACTACACCCGCTGCACAACCTCGCATCTTCATTTGTTCAATAAAGTTTAGTTGTTCTTTACTGGTTTTCCCTTTTCCAGCTTTAACTTCTAAAAAACTAACTTTACCATCTTTAATACAAAACAAATCAGCGAATCCTTTAGGTAATCCAGTATCAAACCACCTACCATCACCCATTTTAAACTTACCAACATTCGCCCTAAATACTACATATCCCATTTTACTTAGTTCTAATCTAATCGTATTTTGCAAGTCATGTTCTGTCATATTAAATCAGCTCCTTATCACATAAAATTTTCAAGTCTGTAATCGTACTTATTCGGTATTGATATTCTTAATTCTTTGCATTTATGTAAGCACCAACTAAACTTATATCCTTTCGATTTCTGGAATTTCTTAACTTGTTCAAATGTTTTAAGTTTTTCATAAAAAGCATAATTCTGTTTACTTAACATTCCTTTTCTATCTAATTCTTCTAACTCATAATCAATCATTTCTTTTTCATACCTGGATTCGTTTAATATTTCATATCCACAAAAAGGACAAACTCTATGATTAAATGAAAATGTTGTAAAGCATTTAATACAATCTCTTATTTTAATTTCATTTTCTTTTCTAGTTGCTTTTTTACTTTTAAGGCTCCATTCACGTTCATCATCTGGAAAACCATGTCTATATACATTTCCAACATGATCTATAATTACCGCTGTCTTACCTTCCTTATATCTCATACTTCTCATACTCTGTTGAATATGTATTGTTAGTGACTTAGTAGGTCTTAACAAAACTACCGTTTCGCAATCTGGAACATCAAACCCTTCTCCAAACAAATCAACATTTACTAATACATCTATCTTCCCTTGTCTAAAATCATCTATTGTGTTTTTACGCTTCGCCTTTGGTGTTTCTCCATCTAAATGTGCAGCCGATATATTCGCCTTGTTAAATGCTTCTGCTGTTTTCTTTGAAGCTTCTACAGTTGAACAATAAACTATTGTTTTTGTATTAGGTGAAATCTTCAACCAATTATCTACTGTATCGCCAAAAATTTGAGATTTTTCCATCAATAAAGCTACTTGCTTTTTATCAAAATCACCCATTTTAGTTTTTAATCCTTTTGTTTCAGCTAACTTTATAGAATAATACTTATATGGAGATAAAAAACTATTACTTATAAGCCATTCAGTTTTAACACCAGTAATCATTGTTTCGTATATTGTTCCAAGTCCACCCTCTTTATCCCTAACAGGTGTTGCAGTAAATCCTAACCTTAAAGCTTCTGGAAACTTCTCATATATCTTAATATAAGTTTTTGCTAAACTATGGTGACATTCATCTGTAATAATGATATCTGGTTTTTCAATCTTATCTAATCGCCTTGAAACCGTTTGCACCATACTAATATCGCATAACTCAAAATTAACCCCACATATAGCAAATGTACCTTCTATCTGTTCACAAAGTTCTTTACGATGCACTAAAAACAAAACTCTATTACCTTTTAATGTTGCACTACTGGAAATCTTACCTTGTATAACAGATTTTCCACCGCCACAACCTAATACAGCACATATAGACTTACTACCACTTTTTATACTATCCCTAATTTTGTTTACTAAATCATCCTGATATGGTCTTAGTTTCAAAATAATCACCTCAATTTAATATTCGTCTTCATCTTCCAATATAAGAAATTCACATTCATCGCAATTAGTAAGTTCTGGACAATTAATTTTTTCACAAGCTACCTTTTTCAATCTTTCTATTTCTTTCTCATATCTATCAATCAACTTAATAACACTATTTTTCATATTAAATACTCCTTTATTTTTGATTTTATAGTCAAATATCTAACATATCTAACGTGCATCTAACGTAATTTTACAAATGTAAGACACTTCAACACCTACTTACTAGCCTGTTTCAAGAAATATCTAACATATCTAACGTTTTTTTAGACTTAATACTATATAAGATAAAAAATATTTATTTATTATTTTACTATTATAAATTTTCTCTCGTATATATATAATATATATGTTAGATATGTTAGATATGTTAGATACTTATATTAAAGCCTTGATACCACTCACTTAAATATCTAACATTTTATCTAACATAATTTTAAATGTTAGATATCTTTAAAACTTTCTTTACATTCTTCTGTTACTACCTCGTTTACAAACTTAATATAATTAGCTTTAACCCCAAAACACATAGTATTGTGAATCATTCTATCTTGGCTATTTCTTAAAACTTTATCTCTCTTAGACCATATTTTTAACATCGAATTTAAATCATAGTTATGTTTATTCATTAACTCACTTAGTTTTTCTTTAGAGAATAATATATAACTACTTGTCATCTTTCCCCATATTTCTCCACTATTGTCAGTTTCTTTAAATCTATTAATATTAGTCGCTATGGTACTCATAACAAACTGATAACATCTTTCAGTAACATCTATTTCTTTAGCTGTTAATAAATATTCCTTAACGTCATCTAACTTTATAGGTTCTTCTTCTTTATATATACATTCACAGGCTAATCTATCTCCTAGCAATATCATACTAATAGCCATAGCTTGTTTTTCAGTAGTATCACATATTTCTAATACATTCTTAAATATCTTTTTATACTCTGTATTTATATATTCAGATTTATCTTTTATATATTTTACAAACTCAATCCCTGCGTATCCATAATTGCAACTTATAAAATCAACTACATCTTTTCCATTTTCAACTACAACTTTATCATTAACATCTACTTCTATAACTCTGTTCTTAACACCACCACCACTATTATCTTTAGTAATAGGATCTTCACCAGTAAATAAAAATGAATTTTTCCATGTTCTCATTTCATTATTCTGACTAAATGTCATTCTTCCACGCTCTACACCTTCACATATCTTCATTATCAATGTATCGTAATTGTCGAACTTGTTTTTAATAAGTTGTAACTCATCTCCTGCAAATGGTATATTTCTTAAAAATGCACACGTTGACATCATACTATTGGCTGTCATGTTCATGGTCTTTGTAAGTTTACCCATTGTAGCATTACCCCATATTGACATTGCAACTATCATTCCAACTGTTTTACCTGAACCAGTACCACCCCATAAATGTAAAACATAAGGTAAAGTATTTAACTTTTCTATCAATACACTTGAAAAACTAGTAGCCATTTGTATTCTTAATAACTTATTCTTTCTTAGCTTAGATGTATATGAAGTCCATTCTTTAAAATCTCCATCTACCTTAATACATTCAAATAAGAATTTATTTTCTCTTTCTCCGTCAAATTTAATGTTTTGGTTGTAAGGCATAAAGTCTTTTTCTACCCATCCAAGCCTTGAAACACTCTTATAATGTGGTATAATATAGTTATCAGGTTCATCATTAATGCTTTCAATTTTATCAAATTGATTCAAACTAATACAATCATATAAATAAGACATTAAGTCTTTAGAATTTAAACTATTAACATCAATACCTAGATTAGATAATTCAACTATCTTGTGCAAATTTGAGATAGTTGTTTTTTCGCAAATTAAACTTTGCCACCTACCATGTTTATAAAAACATAACTTTAATTTTTCTATACCTGAATCCATATTTTTATATGTTTCTGATGGAACAATCATCATCCTAGAAGCTTCTATTTCATCAACTTCACCAGTTTCATTATTTGCAACTTGTTTATATATTCCATCTTGATTAGTTATCCAACTACCAGTACATATTGCAGAATATTCTTTGTTAAATCCACATAAATTATACTTTTCTAACTTGCTATTAGCTTGTTTTTTCTTATAAGCCTTAAACTTTTTATCAAATATTCCTATTACTCTTAACTCCCTAGCCTTCATTTTAACTTGCATTTCTAAATCTTCATTTCCCATAAGCTGTTTTAAGGTAGTTTCTTTTACTATATCTAAGTCCGTCAATGCTTCAACGTTCATCAAATCAACTCCAAACTCATTATTTTATCCCACCAGTATTCACGCTGTCCATTTGCAAATATCCATAAATTATTCGGCTCTTCATAACGTTTAGGTTTATTATTAATACAAATTTTATCGTATTCTCCAAATACACTATAAGCGTTAAAATATTTTTCTTTCTTAGCTTCGTCTTCAAGTTTCCTTTTTGACATAATAGCTTTTCGTCTTGCTGTTTTTATCTTTTGCTCCCTTGTTAACTTACCACCTAGACCTAAACTAAAGTCCTCATTAAGTTTTTTACAGGCATCAATAGGTTTTAAAGCAAACATTTTAGAAACAAATGATATTAAATCCCCTGCTTTATCATTGCAAGTATGACATTTATATAATTGTTTTCTATCACTAATACTGAAAGACTTGTTTTTCTCTTGATGAAATGGGCATAATGCCTTATTGTGATTAAGTTTGACACCATAACGCTCCACTACTTGTCTAATCGATAATTCACTTTTAATGTGTCCAAACATATGGTAGCCTCCTTCAGTAACCGTCGATATAATGGGATATATTTTTCTCTTTCTTCTATTGAATATGAATTATCATCTAAATATTTTTCAGCTTTACTAATTCTAGCTAATAACATCTTCAATCTCTGCTCCATGTAAATCCTCCTTAGATTGTTTATAAACTTCAATTAACTCTCTAATCATTTTCGCCATGCTTTTTTTGTTTTCGGATACTGTTAGTAATAATAGTTGGTTTTTTGTTTCTTCATCCATTCTAATCATTGTCGACAAGGTTTCTCACCTCTTTTCTATATTAATATTGTATAACATGTTTAACACAATGTCAATCACTAATCGAATAAATGTGCAAATGTATAAAAGTGAAATTTTGTGCAACTGTTCGGATTTTCCATACTGTTCATTTTGGGTAAAAAAAAAGACCCCTTGAGGTCTAATTTAATTAACTAAATCATCGTGTGCTATATCTGTAACTAACCATCTTGGTTTTTTATAAGGTCTAATACTTTTTGCTATAGGTAAATCTAAACCGCCACCACATATAAGATAATTTATAGAAGAATTAACTGCTATATAAGTTAATTCTTTCAGGCTTTGAATTAATTCAATAGCTTCTTTATTCCACCCATCCCACATTATTAAATTTTGCGTTCCATCTAAAGCTAATAATGGTTTATTTCCTTTATAATCAAAATTATATTTTTCAAAAAGCTCCTCTAATTCTATAAATGTTATTCTGTTTTTTTTCGTAATTTCGTATATTTCTTGCTTAAGTGTATTCATCTTCATTCTCCTTTGCCCCTAGAGGTCTAATTTAATTAATCCCTATTCTCGTTCGCACAATCTAAACATAAATATATTCCATCTATAATGCAATCCTTACAACAACTTCTTCCACATTCTTTGCAATCAGTTAACTCTTTGAATCCTGTTTCTGTGCATCCTTCACAATCAAATTCCTGCGTTTTGCTGACATCAGCAATATGCTCTAATAATTCATCTAAACTATCAAAAACTTCTTCGTCTATCATGCTGCTAAAACTCACCATGCTCTTGTAATTACTCATGTTAGTAATGCGACTCATAAATATATATTTTCCTTCGTACTTCGTTTGATACCTCATTGTGTGTTCTTTAACACCACTTATATGATATTGCATAATCCATTGTAATTCTTCCATTATCATTTCCTCCTCATATAATTGTTTCTTTAATCATTTTAACAATAGAAATTATATCGTTACTCCCCGCTTTATCTACTAATTCATCATGTTTTTCTTCTGCTTCCGTTATACTCAAACCTTGATAAAATTCAGCGTTGTAGCTTCCAGATTCTTGATTCCACTTGTCATATATAACCATCATTTCAACATTTCCTCCGACCACGTATAGTTGTTTTCGTCTACTAAATACATAATACAATCTTCTTTTATATAACTTTTTTGGATAGTCATTTCCTTACCTTGCCAGTATTCTAAATCTTCAAAATAAGGTAGTATTCCATAATATTCTTTTCTTACTAGATTAGTTTTTAAAGTTACTTTGTCACCCTTTTTAAACAACTTTTTACCTCCTAGTATAATTAATCAGAAAAACCTTTCAACGTGCTAGGATTGAACCTAACACGTCTTAAAACTATGTTAAATTGCTTTACTATCTACTTTTCTTATAATTTCAACTTCACCCTGCAATAAATCCGAAAATATAATGCTTTCTACTCTATTATTATCTAGCCTTTTTATAACCATTGTCGTATAAGTTTTTCCTATTACTTTAGCTTCAAATGACTCGTAAGCATCTTTTTTTGAACGTTTTCTCTTTTCTTTTCTTATGCTGTTTTTTACTATTATTTTTATATCTCCAATGAATATTTTTGACCACTTCATTCTGCTATTTTCATTCAAGTAGTTAGTATTCTTTGCAAAATCTACCATGTTTGCACACTCCTTATTTTAATAGTATAATGAGTTGAGTAAAACCCTTGTAAAATGATTGAGCCTAGATTAATAGGCTCTTTTTCTTATTCCTTTTTAATTTCAAGTGCTGCACATATTTCGTCATATTCTTGTCTAGTTAAATCCTTAGTTGATTCTTTATTCCATTTAACTTTAATCCATTTCTTAACATCTTCTTCTGTTTTCTTAGCAATTTTTGCAATTGTGTATAGCCTTTTAATTTGTTTATCAGATAAAGTTGATTTCTTTTGTTCTGGCTTAGTTTGTGGCTTAGTTTGTGGCTTAGATTGTGGCTCATCTTGTGGTTTAGGTGTATCTGAATCAGCATCTTTTGTATCATCTATTGCAAGTAATCCATTTAAAGCGTATTTTCTAGCGTACGAACTTGTAGCACCTGTTATCTGTGATTCATCCATTCCTTTTTTATTTTCTGGCTCTCTAGCATTTGCAACCACTTCTACTTTTTCGCCTGTTTCAGCATCAATAAATGTTGCTGTTGCTTTAACATAGTAGCGACCTTCTATATGTTCAATTTCATCATTTATAACAATCAATACCTTGTTTTGCAGTAAAAGAGGTTTAACACCTTCTAATATATCTTCGCAACTTCTATACTTATATTTCCCAAATGAATTTGTTTGCGATTTTGGAGCCTTTAACTCACTTTGTACTTTCATTAGTTTCAAATATACGCTCATATATAAAACACCCCTTCTTCTGTTTGTATAACTCCAGTAATTCCTTCAAACTCTCCTGTTTCTAAACAATCGTAATCATAATACTCAAATTCATTCATTATTTTTTATCCCCCTTAGTTCCTCTAGTTCCTTTTAATTTACCCGATGCAATCCCTTTTTTCATCTTCATTATCCCCCTTATTAGTGTCTTGATATACTAGCATTTCTATATATTCTGTAATACTCATTCCCTTGTCATTTGCTTGTTTAATTAGTAAATTCTTGAAAAATTCTGAACTCTTAATATTAGTAACTTTGTTCTTCATTGTTATCAACTCCTTAATTACATTATACACTACAGTATATACAATAGTCAATACATTATTCACATTTATATTTAATTTCTTTTAAATGCTTTCTCTAATAATTCTATAGACTTGTTCCCTTCTCTATATGCATCAGCTTCACGAAAAAAATAATTCTTTCTAGACATATTATCGATATCAACCTTCTCTGGTACGTCTGTTACCTCTTTCTTGACTACGTGGAATGTTCTGTTGCTAAGTAATTCATAAAAATAGTAATGAGCCATATCGTTCTCCTCTCGCTTCAAATCTGCTATAGCTTTCATAGTTTCGTTTAATTTGTTTTCTATGAGAGTTGCAGCGGTTTGTTTTAGTTTAATTTGCTCGTTTAGTTCTTTTAATTGTTTTTTCCATTCTAGGTAATCTTGCAATCTTGCTTCTATATATTCAGTTATCATCTTTTCCCCTCACTATTTTCTTAATCCTTTTACTAACTTTAGCTATCTGCTTAATTAATCTCATTTCATATATTGTAATTTTTCTATCTTTCATTTTTTCTCCTTTTCTTTTTTCTGTAATATGGATAATATAGATGTTTCAAATTGTTTCCTTGTAGATTATCTGATACAAGGTGACTAAGCCATCCTGCTCCAATCCCTGCCCAAAACGGATGTCCAGTAATACAATATGCTATTAAAAATATTGAATTGAATAATAATGTATGTGTAGCTGTTCCATGCTTTAAAAATAAATGAGCTGGAATGAGATACCCAGTAATTGATTGAGGATGGTCCACATCTGGCAATAAGCAACCTATTAATGCAGCCATACAAAATATCAGGTCCCAATCATTCCATCTACTATAAATTAATACATATGCTGCATATATCATTATTAGCCAGGTACATATTCTTAAGTGATCTTTACTGGAGAAAATTAACCAGCCCCCTTTTCGTGAATAGATTTGTATATCTTCATTATATAATAAACTTTTATATAAGTCTATATAAATAACTATTGATTTATATAAACTTATATAGTATAATTATTAATAGGAGGTGAAAACAATGCAAGCAAATTTTAGTCTATCAAAAGAAATAATGGGAAAATTAACAAAAGATAAGAAAGATTCTGGAAGAGATAAAAGTGCTACAGTTACAAGAGCATTACAACGTTACTGGTTAGCAGATGTAGAAGTTGAAAACATGACAATTGAAGAAGTTAAAATAACTTTTGACGAAGTAAACGATAAATTAGCATATTTAAGAAAATTAGAACACAAACTTTATATTAGATTAGAAGAAGTTTAATAAGAATGGAGAAAGTCAATTTTAAAGACAACTAGGAGGAACATATGACAAGTTTAGTTATGATAAAGAAAGTTAAAAATGAAGAATTAGCTATGACAACCAGTAATGATATTTCAGAAATGTTTGATAAAAGGCATGATAATGTCTTAAGTAGTATTAAAAATTTAGAGTGTAGTGATGAGTTTCGACTCCTAAATTTCAAGGAATCAAACTACAAAAATTCACAAGGAAAAACATACTTAGAATATTTAATTACTAAAGATGGATTTGTTTTTTTAGCATTTGGATTTAGTGGTAAAAAAGCAGCTGCATTTAAAGAAGAATATATAAAACAATTTAATAAGATGGAATCACTTATAAAAGAAAGACAAACACAAGAATGGCAACAAGCAAGATTACAAAGTAAGAATTTCAATAAAGAATTAACAGATGAAATAAAAGTTTTCATTGAATATGCTACAGAACAAGGTAGCAAAAGTCCAAAAATGTATTATGTGCATTTTGCAAAGCTAATTAATAAAGCATTGGGTATTAGTTCAAATGAAATTGATTTAACTAATCAGATAACTTTAAGGAACAAAGCAATACTTATAGAGGTTATTGAAAAAGAATTAGTTGAGAATATGAAAAACACTGTGTTTTATAAGGAGATATTTAAGAATTGTAAGATTAAAGTTGAGCAGCTTATTAATTTTATACCAAGTTTGAATAAAAAGGAGGATTAACATGAAGTGTAGTATATGTGAGGAAGTTTTTTATGCACTTGTATTAGACGAATGTATTATATGCGGAGAAAAATTTTGTTTGTCTTGTATAACTTTAGAAGATGGCAAGTGTGATATTTGTATCGAAGATGAGAAAAGAGCTCACGAAGGTGATTACTATGGGATTTCTGAATTAAAGGAGGATTAAATGGCTATATCTACAGATAAAAATGATTTAATAGCTTTAATACTAAGGCAAAAAACATATTTATTTAGAATTAACAGTAAAATTAGTTTTATAGTTAGTGTTAGCTCTAAAGATAAAGAAATTATTAGTTTGAAACTTGATAAAAAGATATTAGAAAATAAAATAGCTATGTTGGAAAAATTACTAGTAAATGCTGAATAAAAAAATAGAGAGATTTCCCCCTCTCTCATAAAGTATAAAATACATTAACATTCGGTTACATTATAACATACTGGAGGTAATAACGTGGAAAAGAAATTACTATATAAAGTATTAAGTTATTTAGGATTTATAACTTCTGCAATATTCACTTATTTATCATATGTAAATGAAAGTTCAATTATGTTCGATAAAGTCCTTGCGTGTTGTATGACCCTTTGCACGCAAGGAGGAAGCTTCATCTTCTTCTATCACGCAACGCAAAAAAAGAAGAAGGCCTACATGATTATGGCAATACTATTATTTCTATTAAGCATCTACGCAACTACAGACTATCAGGCTAAAAAGCAAGATAATACTTCACGCAAGGATTACGCAAACAGTGAAGAATATAATCAAAGTAAATTACAAAAACAATTAGTGTTAGAGAATAGGACCATAGCAATAGCAGACAAGAAAATATTAGAAGATGATATAAAAAGTGTTAGAACTGATATAAAAAGTGTTAAATCAAGATATAATACGCAAATTAATTCACTAGTAACTGAAAAGAGCAAGGTAAAAGCCAACTGGCGTAAGGAACAAATAGACATTGAAATAAGGAATCTAAATAAAGAAATGAATACTATTATTAAAACTAAAGAAACATTGCTAGAATCTAAAATAAACGAGGCTAAAGATATAAATACTACTGTTAATCTGAATGAGTATAATGTTAATGATGAAGTTATTATAAAGATATCTAGTAGCAGTATGGGAATCATAAGCAGATTCAAAGGTTGGTTTGGTTGGGATGAAATGTTTTTAAGTTTTTTACAGCAAGTTTTATTTTCAATAATCTTTGAATGTACCGCAATATTTTTTCATTTGCTTAGCTGTGAGTCGCAACTATCGAGTATTACACGCAAGTCTGAAAAGCCTTTGCACTCAATGGATACGCAAGAATCGAAACCAGTTACGCAATTTAAAAAAGCAGATTTAAAAGTTGTAAAATGCTCACCCAAACCACGCAAAGCAATTTCACCCACCATAACAAATATTGATGATGACGAAGCTAGGAAATATTTAAAAGTAATGTATGAAACAGCTCAAAATAAAAAATGTATAGGATATAAAAAAATATCTGAATTAGCTGGAATAAAAGAAAGTAAAGGTAGAAATATATTTGAGTATTTAAAATTAACAAATGCAATACAAAAGATAGATGGTAGCATGACTATTAAAAAAAATAGGGATGAGGTAGCTATATGAGAAATGATAAGATTAAACTAGAAATTCAACAACTTGAATTAAGTATAAAGAATTTATCGTTAGAGGAAATGGAACAACTTATAAAATTACAAATAGCTTGTTTGAAAGGGTGATTGATATTAAAAATTTTAATGAATTAATAAAAGATAGAATGATTGAAATAGGCAAGGGCACTAGTGAAGAACGTATGTTGCATTATATCGAACTTCACTTCTGGACAGAATTGAAAAGTGTAGCCATGATTATATGTAACCATGATGATGAAAACAAAGAGTTAAAAGTATTAAAAACTTTGACTAGTCAACTAACAGAATATAAGAATATGAATTAATAAATAAAAAAAAAGGCTCTCTACTAGTTAGGGAGTCTTTTTTATTGACTCATATGTTACAATGTGTTACCATACTGAAAGGAGGTGATATTTTGATTAAAGATACTACGATTACTATAAGAATAAATAGTAAGCAGAAAATCGTGGCTCAAACCAAAGCAGACAAATTAAACAGATCTTTGACAAACTACATTGAGAATCTCATTAAAATCGACTTAAAGGAGCTGTGTTATGAAGGAGTTAGTAATAGTGAAGAAGGTTAATAAAAAAGATGTCCCAGTAACAACAACTAAAATTATTGCAGATGAAGTAGGGAAATCACACAGGAGTATTTATTTGTTAGTAGAAAAGTTTAAAAGTGACTTTGAAATCTTCGGAAGGGTATCATCCCAAATGACACCCTTTGATACAAAAGGTGGTCAACAAAACTTAAAAATTTATATTTTAAATGAGCAACAAACAACTTTATTAATAACATATCTTAGAAATAACGAAAGAGTTAGAGAGTTTAAAATTAAATTAGTGCAACAATTTTTTGAAATGAAAGAGTTTATACAACAAAAGCAAACTGACGAATGGAAAGGTGCAAGAGAAGATACTAAGAAATTTAATAGGACCTTAACTGATGCTATAAAAGACTTTGTAGAATATGCCGAATCACAAGGAAGTAAAAGTTATAACAGATATTATAAAATTTATGCTGACCTTGTAAATAAATGTTTGAACATTGAATCTGGAAATAGAAATAATCTATCATCCGATTCAATGCGTGACCAAACATTTATAAGTAAGTTTCTTGAAAAAGAAATCTACAAGGGTATTACCGATAATACTAATTATAAACAAATTTATCAGAATTGCAAACATAAAGTTGAATATTTCATGGAATGTTTTGGATTAAAATTAAAAGCTTAAATAAAAAAAGACTCTCTACTAGTTAGGGAGTCTTTTCAAGGAGATAATGCAGAAATACATGGATATTGATTCATTAATCTATTTAAATGTGGTTGTTAACTCTTAAATTTTGCAATTCTTCAACTTTTTCTTTGTAAATTTTCTTTAATTCATCATACTTTTCTCTATCTTTTCTTATAATTCTATCTAATCTTTGAATTTCTGTAACTAGATAATTATTTTGTGTATTTAGTAATTCATTATCTTGTATAATTGTATCATAATCAATTAACTCTTTGCTAGTTCTTTCTTCAATTTCTTTTACATTAATATTTTGTCCTGGGCAATTAGTGCTGTTAAATTCATTATGCCCCTTAACATATTTAATGTTGGGATTCTCTTTTTTTAGATATCTTATAAGCCATTCCAGTGCCTTCATATCCTGCTTGCTAATATAATCTTTGTTGTAATTGCCTTGTACTGCAATATTAACTGTATGGTCATTGTGACCTCTTACACCTGCATCTTTGTACTCCATACCTCTAACTTTGTAAATAACACCTAAAAAAATGTAATATGAGTATCCTAACCAACTCCAAGCATTGGAATCAATGTGATAATCCGTATTGATTTTAATGCTATTGTTATTACCAGTATGATGTACAACTGCTGTATCAATTTTAGTAGGGTCTAAAGGCTCTAACCATTTTGGCTTTCTGTAAGTATAATCAATAATTTCCATTACATAGCACCTCCTTTATCAATATATCCTTTACCTTCTTTAGGATTGGATATAATACCAGCTATCACCAAAGTTGATAAAATACTATTGGTCATGGTTTCAAAATTGTCTGGCAAGTAGTCAACAAAGATGAGTGATAATGTAGATATAATAGATACCCATAATCCATAATTTTTCCACTTATTCATTTAATCACCTCATTTTTTTATATACTCATTCGCTAAAAAGGCTAATAGTAGAATTGAATTAGCACCCACCAAAGCCATAACTCCAATTAATATCTTTATGTAAACATCATGTGTAGTTATTGATTTGTCCATTCTTTCAATACGCTCCTTTTCTAAGCATACAGCATGTTGTGACGAATTTGTAGGCATATTTTCCACCTTCTATTATTTAATTTTCTTTCTCTTTTCTTTTCTAAAATCCATTAATTGTTTTTTCTGTTCTGATAAAATAAATCCTTCTTTTTCTGCCCAATTTACTATATCTTCAAATATTTCTAGTAGTTCTGGAGTAGTATTATTTAATTCGCTTGTTATTTGATGATTTATTTCTTCTTGTGTTAATGTTTTTGGAAGTGGTGTTGTAAAAATTCCATCTTCGTATATATCATTTTGTTTAGTATCTGTTGAGCATTTTACAAATTGTTCTTCTATTTCTTTTACAAATTTACCCTTGGGATTAAAATTAATAATTTCTCTAACTTCTCCATTTTCTATTCTTGCATATTTCATAAATTAACCCTCCATCCAATCAACTATAACGATTCCATCTGCACCAGCATCGCCAAAATCTCCTGTACCAGTACCACCACCACCACCATATCCGTAAGACTCACCAAATAAAATATGCGGTTGCTTAACATTATTGTTACAATTTAACCCATTAGACTCAAATGTAAAATTACCTTTAGCACCTGTAATATTTACATCTCCACCTGTACCTGTTCCACCTGCTCCACCTATACCGAAACTTGAACCAGATACTCCACCAGAACCGCCATTTGCAGTGCAATAAGCCCCAAAAGATGAAGCACCACCATTATTCCCATTTACACCATCACTATCAGTAGTAGTTTGTTGAGCTCCACCAGAACCAATAGTAACTGTTACTGCATCAGATTTAGATAATGTTACTATCTCAATACAAGTTCCACCAGTGCCACCACCACCGCCACGAGTATTAGAAGCTGTACCTGTAGAACTACCACTTGCACCACCACCACAAACAGTAACTTTATAATTACCTGTAAAAGGTGCAGTGAATGTTCCATTAGCAGTAAACACTTGATTCATAGGTTTAACTTTAAATTGATTAGATACAATAAAAGCATCTTCAACCCCATCATAAACAATAATATAAACGCCATCAGCAACAATATCTCCTGCCTCTAATACTTCAATTCCTGCACCTGTAACTTTTTTAATTGTCTTAGCACCTAAAGTATCAACGTTTATAGTTGAAGTAGTTGTGTTCTCTAAATTAAATTTTACTCTTAATGTTAATCCTGTTGTGTAAGTTGTGTAATCTGGTGTAAAATCAGCAACATAAGTATTAGCCGAACCTGTTGTAACTACATATAGACCGTCACCGTTGTATAAACTTTCCACTCCTTCATCTATATTATCCATTCTCGACTTATTAGGTGCTACTCCCGTTGCTGTTATTGTTCCTGGATTAGGTGTCATTGTTAAAGTGTCACCACTTGATATTGCACCACCACCACCTTTAGTTGCTACAAAATCTCTAGGTGTAGCAACATTTCTATCTTGCCACGTTGTCGGAATATAACCCATACTATAAACCCTCCTCTGTTATTAAATCACCAGGACTATAACCACAATAAAAAGTCCCTAAGTACCAAAACGCATCTTTAATATTATTCAACATATTATATAAGTATAACAAATTTTGCTCTATTCTGTTAGTATCTACAAAAGAAAATGATTGTTGAACACTTGCCCAATTTACTTGAGGTGTAGTCCAAATCAGCGGTTCCCATGTAGCATTTTTAATAGATAATATATTATTCTCTATTCTGTTCCAATCGTCATAAAAATCAAACGAAGTTACTGTTCTCGGATAAGTAAATGTTGTAATTGCAGGAATATAACCTATCGCCACAAATTCATCATAAAGATATTCTGTGTTTTCTTCTATCCTATCTGTATCACCAAAATTAATATAATCCGTATTATCCCAATCTATTACAGGTGTTACCCAACTAGCCATTTACTCACCCCCTTGCGTTACTGTTCTACCATTTAAGCCACCATTATATCTAAACTCGTTCTTTATTATCCTAGATGTTTTATTTACTGCAAAATCATCTTCTACTATCACTCGGTCAATTCCAACTTCGTGAGCAGGATTCATATTCCAATTAACTTCATTTATAAATCTTTCACTCTTAACTGTTTCAATCCAATCTGCTACATCAGATGCTATTGAATCAGATGCGATTAAAGGATTATTTAATTTAATAGATACTGTTTCCTCACTATCTCCAATATCATCAAATACTTTTGTAAATATTGATTCAGCACGTTCTTGTACTGTACCAGTAGTGGTTATAGTTGCAAGTCCT
>Ga0233413_10000113_pt1 | contig 41658 bp, 43 predicted proteins | sample Na_anoxic_6_MG_FD_189019 | JGI IMG/M metagenome (GOLD analysis project Ga0233413, IMG submission 189019) | Seawater microbial communities from Saanich Inlet, British Columbia, Canada - Na_anoxic_6_MG | ecosystem: Environmental > Aquatic > Marine > Inlet | place: Canada: British Columbia...
ACTTCTAAAGTAATAACCAGGATTTTTATCTTCCCACTTCTCTAGTGCATCCCAGTACTCTTTCTTTTGCTTATCAGTAATATTATCATCACTGTAATCAAGCTCAGGCTTCTTGCCTATTAACTTTGGCGCTTTGCCATAAATATCTACTCCCATATTTATTCTTCGTTTTCTTCGTTAAACTCTGCATGTTCTTTACAATCAGAGCATCTATCTGTGTCATACCATCTTGATGCACCACAGCAATTACTTAGTTCTTCTTCCATATTAAATAGTATCTTCCCAATAGGAATCTTCTTCGTTATCATCTAAAAACTTTAATATAACCTGATTATCATCTAATACAGGTACAATATATCCTTGTTCGTATTCATCTTCATCAACAAATACTTCAAGTAATCCATCAAACTCTCTCATTATGAAGTTCATTTCTTTAACACCAAATTCTATAAGGTTAACAGATACTTCACCTGGATCAAACAAACCTATCTCTTCAGGCGTTGCTACAACATTACCATCTGAATCTAATAAATAGGGATAAACAGGAAACCCATTCTCCATAAACATTATTTCAGGTGTAATAAGCTCATGTATAGCTTCCTTCTTTAACTTAAAGATCTCTATGTGCTCTCTATCACTACCAAGATACAGATGGTTCATAAAGAGCATTCCCTCTTTTAACTCTTCTGTATCATAATGACGAAAGTGTAATTCTACAGCCACAAACATTAGATAAATCTTATACTATTACCATTTTTGGTAAATGTTGTTTCACATTGGTCACAACTACCATTATTGGTAATAAAGTTAAACTTAACACTTCCTTTGAAGCATTCTGGGCACATAACGTGTGGCTGCTTGTTGCTAGCCATTTCTTCTGGTAATCCTTTTTGTCCTTCCATTTTTATTTATTTATTTATTTATAAGTTCTACCTCAGTCCATGCTGCTAAATGTACTACCTCACCATTATCTCTGGTGCAGTAACTATACATTCCATCTACAGACCTGAAGTTAAGTTCTTCTCCTTCTGTAATTTGAGGAGCACCTGGTGGTACTTTATCCTCAACTATTACTTTAATTCTACTATTTCTTGGTACATCATACAATTTCATATACATTTTTAGTTATTTATATTAATTCTCCTTTTCTTTTCTTTAACTCCACCTCAACACATTTTGGACACCTGCTGACATTATCGTAAGCCCACTCTAGATATTGTAGTGGTATGTCTCTCATTGGCACATTCTTATGTTTACCAAAGTTTAATGTTTGACCATCTACTGTCTTAGGTTTGTGTACTGTTGAAGTGAGTCTACGAGATCCACCCAATGTAAACCTAAACTTTTTACCTGTTTTACTTACTACTTCTTTCTTGTTCTTAATACTCTTGTCAATTAAAGATCTTGGAATCTTAAAGTAATGTGTAGCTAGTTTCTTTGACTCGAAAGATTGTCCACTTACCCACTCTATTACACTAATCATATCGGTCATAATATTTGCACCTCTACCCATCCTTTCTCAGAGTGTTCTGCTGTTGCAACATAACCATCGTCCTTAAGTTCTTGTTCTAATTTTAAAGCTGCTTTCCACAAATCTGGCTCAGGTATCTCATCATGCTCATCATCATGATATACATCACCTCTACATTCGTAGAATTCATTGTCTTCATTCCATTCAAACGTCCAACCGTCTATTGTTCTATATTTCTCCATTGTTTATAATTTAGTAATTCTTCTTCTCTTTTGTTTAATTTCTGGTTTATTAATTCTTGATTCATACACTCCTTCAACCTTTGCAATGTTAAAATCGTTTATGTATCTATACAGAGTTCTCTCTGTTATGCCTAGCTTTTCAGCTGCATGAGCTCTATGTCCACAACACTTGTTCATGGCCTTAATAATCAATGCTACGTGTGCTTCTCTAATTGTCATGACCCTAAAAGATTACAAACTATCATAACCCACATAAGAGCCATTAAGAAAATGATTATTGGTAAACATCCTTGCATATTACGTTGGTACTGCTCTTTTGAGCGTCCTTGGTATTCCCACTTCTTCTTTTTCTTACTCATAGCTAAAGTATTTAGATTTCATTCTATTCCACCATAGATTCAGAATTGATATTGTGTTATACTCTTCCTCTGTGTACACTTCTACACGTCCTTTGTCATCAATTAAACAATGTAAACCTGTTTCAAGTATCTTGTGCTCTTTAGTAATCATGCTCGTAGTATTTATTTAAGATTAATGTTTCTATCTCTGCTATTGTATCATAATGTAGAATGCCAATGATATCTTGACCTCCACATGATATTATATGTGATTCAAAGTTTGCAGGTGATCCTGGATAACCAGCCATATCTGTATCATATGTAACTTCTTTCTCTTCTGGTTCATAAAAACCAGTGACATTGAGTACAACATTGTCATACTCAATCTCATGTGTGGTTCCATTAGCCATATTAATAGCCTAACTGTTCTAAATGTATATCATCTGCCTTAACAGTGTACATACTATTAGTAATGTTGCACATAAATAGCACTCCAAACATGAAGGCCACCTTTCTAAATCTGTAAAATTCCGTTGGTGTTAGTTTAATTTCTCTCATTTTTGTATTTATTAATAGTTTAACTTATTTATTTTTTAGTCTATAGCAATCATTCAGGTTTTAACGCATAACCTTATTCCCCTGATTCTTTACTCACTCAACCAATTGTTATGGTATCTACCCTTGTTTTACAAGTGAGGTTATCTCTGCTTTTAGACTTTATAGATCATCTTTGAGTATGCTCAAAAACTCTTTCTTTCTACCATCAACAACACTTCTGTCATTATAGAAATCGCCATAAGGATAATTATCCTGAACCATTTGCAATAGGTCCATTGAGTTATCTAATAACCATTTTACATATTCAGGTTGTCGTGTTATACTAAACAATCTATTTACTCCTAATGATCCAGTAGTTTCAGCATCACTAAACAAATAAGCCACACCTTCGTAATCAACAACAAGAGCTAATGTAGATTCAGAGTCTCCTCCATATCTAGTATACATCTTTGTTAAGATAATACTTTCTTTAAATAAATTCATAATGTTGTAGTACAATGCTCTTCAGCGTTAATTAGGTAAAGTCTTCTGGAATCAAACTCTTTCTCCCACTCTTCATATCCAGGTGGTAAAACATCGTTTGGTTCATTACAGTATTCTTCTCCAGCCCCAAATTCATAATCTTCCATAATGTTATAGTTTTAATTAGAGCTCCCTAACTTAATATAAGCATAGAGAGAAAGTTATTAGGTGCTTGTATAAGAACAACATGTTAATGCTATATTTATTAATTATACATACTGTAATAATACAGGTGGTAAAAAGTGGTGAAATGTGGGTTATGTGCAGACAGTGATTCAATTACACATACAAATGATGTATACTTTAACCTCCCCTGCCCTACCCCTGACCCCTCTGAACCCTATATATAAAGGAGAGAGTGATAAACTCTCCCCTTTTAAGGGCTAATCAATTAGATTTTGATTAGGTCATCGGCAGTAATTACCTCAACTTGGTACTCTTCCACTTGAGTGAACTTACCAATGCTGATTAGACCTGCACCTGATGGCATTTGAATTTGAGGAAAGATTTCTCCGTCCTTAGACACTGCTTCACAAACAGGAAACCCTGCTAACTGATTCTTAGTCACATCTCCATTACGCAGAAGCATACTAAGTTTTGCAGAACAAGTAATCGAATCCTCTTTATCCTTACCGTCAATCACTGTCTTAAAGAGAACCATTACATTAGGAATGTAACCATCATCATTAGGTGTTGCTTTGAAGTTGGTAGGAATTAGATAAGACTCTGCGTCTTTGTATCTTTCACTAACTGTACTTAAAATCTCACGCTCTGTTGTAGGACGAGCATCTCTCCATTGAACTAAATTTCCCATTGTTTCTGTTTTTTATGGGTTAACATAGGGGGGACTATCCCCACTACTGATTTATGCGTGGGGTTTCATGTGGGAAGGGGTCTACTCTCTTATGTATATGATGGGGTGCACCTTTTTAGAAAAAAAGTTTTTTAAAAATTTGGTGGGTATGGTAAAAATGTTATACCTTTGGTGGGTGGGTGGGTTATTTATATTATACTATATAACCACTTAACCACCAATCAAAAGAAGTAAAAAGAATATATTACATAATATAGCATTGAAAAAAAAGCAAAAGTAGAAGATTAAAATATTTATTGTATATTTGTAATAATACAACAACTAAATCATGGAAGAAAGAAAGATGGTCATTCAACAGCTACAAAAGAGCTTAGATGATGAATATGCTATAGCACAGCAGTATTATTCTATACTATCAGCTATAAACAATCTAGGTCTTACTAAACGTGAGATTGAGTTAGTGGCATTTACAGCTGTTAAGGGTACGATATCTTATGCTAATACAAGAACACAGTTTTGTGAGAAGTATGGTACAACAACAGCTACAATCAATAACATTGTTTCTAAGCTTAAGAAGCTTGGCATTTTTGTTAAACAGTTAGGTAAGGTGAGGGTCAATCCCATCATCGTTGTAGACTTCAAAAAAAATTTAAATCTAGTAGTAAAGATAGTGCATGATGAAGAAGCCCAAAGACATGACAGTGAAGGAATGGATAGTCAGAAAGATGTCAACAAAGATGGTGATATCAGAGAGAGTGATAAATCAAGTGATATTACATCAGTTTGATAGCACACATGACGCACTTAAATTAAATAACAGTGTAGAACTTTCAGGTTTTGGTAAGTTTTTGTTTAATATAAAGAAAGCCAAAAACCACGTAAAGAAGCTTGAATCAATTAAAACTGGATATGAGTTGTTATTAGCAAACACTAACACTCCAGAAAAGAAAGCAAACTTTGTAAAAAGTAAATTAAGTAGATTAAACTTAACATTGATGTCATTAAAACCAAAATTAGATGATAAAGATAAAAGAGATATACGAGGGATGGAGGAATAACCTACTACCTCCAGAAAAACTGAAGGATCAAATAGCTAAAGTTAGTGCAGAGCGTTTGTCAATATGTGAAGAATGTGAAAATCATTCTAGTAAGCACTCTAGTAAAAGACCAGATGCACACTGCGTTAGTTGTGGTTGTACTCTTTCTGCAAAGACTAAATGTTTGTCATGCTCATGCCCAGTAAAAAAATGGGAATCTGTATTGACAGAGGAAGAAGAATCAGAATATAAAAAACATGAAGAATCACTTAAGACTAAATAAAGTTCCCCTATCCTCTTTGATACATATTCTTTCATCACTGTATGAAGAAGGTGTAGATTATATTGACATAGAAGGTCAAGAACAAGAAGGAGAAGAAAACGATGTAATTAAAGTAACTGCAAGACCTGAATACTATATTAATAATGACGGTGTTTCAGAAGAAAGCGAAACAGATCCAGAATATTTATTAACAGAAGTAAAGAGTACCGAGTCAGATTTTGAAGATATAAATCCTATAGAAGATGATCTTGACATAAATGATTTGATATGAGTTTTGGACATTACGAAAAGATAATTAAAATACTGAGAGAATTAAAAAACTCTCACCCAAGTTACAACATGGGAAAACATTTAGCTACATCTCTAGATGAGGTGGAGTCTAAATATTTGTGGGGAATGAATGATGAAGAGTTATATAGTGAGCTTAAAAAGTATCAAATTGCACTGCAAATGGACATACCTCATGACGAGTCTGAAATAGATAAAATCTTAAAAGACGGTATGATGCTTAATAACATCCTAGACGATGATGACTACAACCTCTAATAACAACGACTGTATTTTTATTTACTGGGAAGACAGTTGGAACGAACAACAAAATGGCAAAGAAAACTACATATATAAACGCTGAACTTGATTGGGCAGAGCAGCAATTAATCTCTTGGAAAGAGTACGTTGATGATAACCCATTACACAAGCTTGATGATAGAGTAAAGTACAAAGAAACTTCTAATGGTGGTCAAATACCAATGGTTGTTGCAAGTATAGAATCTCAAGGAAAATTTGTACAAGATACAATGAAGAACTATCTATCTCTTTTAGAACAAGTTGATAAACTTCGTGAAAAAGAAGAAAAGAAGAAAGTTGAAACAAGAGGTGGTACTACATTAGGAGCAATGGCAGAAGACTTCTATAAAAATAGAAAGTAAAATATGAAGTTGCATAGCGTAGATTATAAAGATTGGCTCATTAATCAAAAAAGAATTCCAGACAAGGAATCAGAAGAGTATAGAACATTCTTTAATTTTCACAAAGAGTTATGCATGAATGGTTGTTATGTAAATGGAGAATACATAAATCCATTTTTATATTGGCACTTAAATGCCTGGCATACAGAGGTTGATATTATAGATGAGTATGGTAGAATTAATCAAAAGTATGCTAACCCATTACTTAGAGATAACGAGTGGCTTGTAACAAATGAAATAGATAGAGCACAGAAAGAAAAAAAAGGACTAGTTATACTAGGAATTAGACGTTTAGCTAAGTCTGTTATTGAAGCAAGTTACATTGGTCAAGGTGCTACCTTTGATGAGAACTCACAGAATGTTATTGCAGGACTAAATGCTCCTGATATTAAGCTTATTACAGATAAAATTGATAAAGGATTAAACTTTTTACCTGAAGCTTGGAGATGGCAAAGAGTAGAAGATAACTGGAAAAATCAAGTTACATTAGGTATTAAAACTAGAGGTGGAGAAAGAATGCCATTCTCTCAGATACTTATTCGTAATTTAGATGATGGTAACAATGAAGAAGCTATTGCAGGTACAAAACCTAGAAGACTTATTATTGATGAGATAGGTAAAGGATCTTTTCTTCGTGGTTTACAAGCTGCAATACCTGGATTTACAACACCATTTGGATGGGGATGTAGCCCTATATTAACAGGGACAGGTGGAGACATGAAGAAGTTTATGGATGCAAAGTCTTTAATGTTTGACGTAGAAAACTTTAATTTTCTTACGTACAACAATGCAAAAGATGATAAACGTATTCATGGATTATTTATTGGTCATGAATATAGAATGGAGGCTAAAGAAGATAGTTCACTTGGAGCATTTCTAAACAAGCCAAAAGAATCACCTCTACACGAGATACCAATGATGGTGTCTAATAAAGAAAAGGCTGATAAGGTTACTAACGATAATCTAGAAAGATTAAAAAAAGCTGGTGACAGACTTGCATACTTAAAAGAAAAGATGTACTACCCACAAGAGGTAGATGACATCTTTCTAAATGAAGATACAAACATCTTTGACATACAAGCAGCAAAGCGTCAAAAGAATAAATTAATGGAAGCTGAAAGAACAGGAACCCCTGTTATTTTATATGATGATGGTGATGGTGTAAAACATGAGTTTACAGACAAAAGACCTATCATGAACTTCCCTTTAAAACATACAGACATGAAGGATGCTCCTGTAGTTATTTATGAGTTTCCTGTCGAAGATCCACCATATGGCTTATATGTTGCAGGTATTGACCCCTATAGACAGGGTAAATCAGCATATAGTTCATCATTAGGATCTGTATACATATATAAACGTATGCATGCTATATCTGGTGAACAATACCAAGATATGTTTGTAGCAAGCTATTGTGCACGTCCTGATAAGAAAGAAACATGGGAAAATCAAGCACGATATCTTATAAAATATTTTAATGCAAGAGCACTGTGTGAGAATGATGAAATTTCTTTTATAGATCATATGATAAGTAAAGGAGATGCTCAATATTTAGAAAGACAACCTAGTTGGTTAAAAGAAATTGTTCCGAATACTACCGTGAGACGAGACTATGGTATACATAGATCATCAGAAAAGATTAGAGACTTCCTACACGGTTGCCTCAAGAAGTATACAGAAGAAATTATAAACTCTGAGAGTAATGAAGATGGTGAGGTTATTTCTCAAACTAAAGGTATGGCTAAAATATTAGATCCTGTATTACTAGAAGAAATGATACAATACAATGAAACAGGTAACTTTGATAGAATTATTGCAGCTGAGTTAGCAATAGGACTAGCAATGAAACTAGATCCCATTCTTGGAAAAGTAGGAGATCAGCAAGATGTAAGATTAACATCTATGCACAAACGAAACAAAAAAAATAAACTATTCACGCAATCCAGAGGATTGTTTGATAGAAAGAAAAATAAACTTTTTTCCTAATGGCAATTATAAGATATACAAAAGAACAGAATATTCAGTACGCTTATTTAAACGTCTTCCCTGATCAGTTTAAAAGTGCAAAGCAGAAGCAAGATGACAGTTGGGTTAAAAACACCATGGACTATTTTGCAACCAAAGCTTACGCTGAATACATAAAGAATAGAGATACGTTTGTAAAAAACTACGACCTCATGAAAGGTATATTAAGTAGAGAAGACTTCTTAATTGACGAACCTGAAGTTAAAAGTTTTACAGACATGCTTCAATCAGACTTAGAGTTACCTTCATATGTGAAACACTACTCTATTGTTACCACTCCTATAAATGAATTAGTTGGTGAAATATCTAAAAGACCTGATGCATACAGAGTAAAAGCTTTTGATGATGATAGTCAAGCTCAAGAGCTACAGTTTAAAACAGATACGTTACAGGCTTATGTAATCAATCAAGTTAAACAACAAGTCATGGCTAAAGCAGCTATGTCTGGACAAGAGATATCGATGGAAGATGTTGAGGCCATAACGATGGAACAAGTTAAGGAACAGTTAGATACTTACACATCTGTAGCTGAGAAATGGGCAAACCACACGCTTACAGCTCAAAAAGCAGAATTTAACCTTAAAGAAAAAGGTGAGGACGCATTTAGAGATTTACTTATCTCTGCAAGGGAGTTCTATCATATATATGAAGATAATTCAAAATTAGGATTTAATATAGAAGTAGCAAATCCAAAGAACACTTGGTTTCTTACAACACCAGATAAAAAATACATATCAGATCCAACAGGTAGATCACAGGGAGCATATGCTGCTGGTACTGTGGAAGTTATGGAACTGTCAGAAATCATTGAGGCTCACCCAGACTTAACTAAAGAAGAAATAGATCATCTAAGAACTTCACAACAAGACTATGGGTTAATCAATGCTAGAGAATCTAATCTAGGTAATCCAAATGTCGATCCTGGAATAGATTCAATAAACTACGATACATATGATCCATTAGTATTACAAACACGAATGATCATTGAATCAGAAATAAAAGAAAACAATGATGGTCTACAAGACTTTTTAGGAGTTACTAATAATGTTTCTGCGTTTGGAAACAAGTATGTTGTTATAAGAAGCTACTGGATATCTAAGAAGAAGATTGGTAAACTTACTTATACAGATGAGATGGGTAACGAACAGTCCACTCTAGTAGATGAAAATTACAAGTCAGGTGACATACCTACACAAATAGCATTAGAGTGGGGTTGGATTAATGAGTGGTATCAAGGAACTAAGATTGGTCCAGATATCTATCATGTAAAACCTTACAAACTTTTAAACTATTGTCCGATCATAGGTACTACGTATGAAGTAAAGAACACAGAGGCACGATCTCTAGTAGACCTAATGAAACCCTTCCAAGTTATTTATAACGTCTGTATGAACCAGTTATACAAGCTTCTGGAAAAAGAAGTTGGTAAGGTTCAATTAATGTCACTTAGACACATACCAGTTCCCAAAGATGGTGATGCACAAGATGCATTAGATATGTGGGAAATGGAAGCCAGGGAGCGTGGAGTTGTATTCATAGACGATAGTCCAGAGAATCTAAAAGCACCAAGTTCATTTAACCAATTTACATCCTTAGACCTTACACGTACACAAGAAATACAATCTCGTTACAACTTAGCTCAACAAATGAAAGTTGAATGTTGGGAACTTATAGGTATGTCTAGACAGCGTATGGGCTCTGTAGCTGCATCAGAAACAGCCACAGCTACAAACACAGCAATGCAACAGAGTTACTCTCAGACAGAGCCTCTATTCATTGCTCATGAATATGTGATGGGTCAACTATACCAAGGTATAATAGATGCATCTTTATATATAGAAAGTAGTAAACCACAATCTACCCTGTCATATATAACAAGCGAAGGAGAATCTGCATTTGTTCAAGTGAACGGATCAGATTTAACACTTCGTGATTTAAAAGTGTTCTTAACAAATAGACCAGAAGATACTCAAATGTTTAATGAACTTAGACAATTGGCTCAAGCTATTATTCAAAATGGTGGTACACTTTATGATGTTATAGAACTTTACAGTACTAAGTCTATGAGAGAAATGAAAAAGACTTTCAAGGATCTTAGAGATAGACAAGTTCAACAACAAGATCAACAGATGCAATTGCAACAACAGCAACAAGAACAAGCTGCAAAAATTGCACAAGGTCAAATGCAGCAAACTGAACAATTAGCTGCACAAAAACAAGCAAATGAAAATTATCAAAATGAACTAGACCGTATCAACAAAAAAGAAATTGCAATGATTAATGCAATGTCTAAAGAAGGTGGAGCAACTAGTGATCTTGATAATTCAGGCACACCAGATTCTTTAGAGATAGAAAAAATTGCATCTCAGCAATCTATTGCTAAAAGTAATTACAATAGCAAGATGGCAGATATAAATTCTAAGAATACTGTAGCTCAGCAAAAGCTACAGCTCGAAAGAGAAAAGATTAAATTAGCTCGTGACAATCAAGCTAATGATCTTGCAGTTGCTAAAATGAATGCTAAAGGAAGAAGTAAGTAAAACTAATTAATTAAATTAGGAGGAGTAAAAATATTAATGCTATATTATTTAAGAAAGTTGCAAGAATGTGCCAATAATATTTTGATAATAAATACTCTTCTTATACTTTTACAATAAGTAAACCAAATACGTAATAAAATATAACTACATATGTCTGATAATTTAGATAAAGTCGGTAATTTCAGTATTCAAGATACTGTCGAAACTGGTGCAGGAGATACCCAATTATTAAATGATTTATTTGCTCCAGAAACAGCTTCAGGTAACCCTGAGGATATTGAACCTATAGTGAATGAAGTTGAACCTCCAAAAGGAGAGGTTAACAATGATCCACCAAGAGGAAAAGATATCACACCACCAAGTGGTCCAGATGGTAAAACAGAAGAAGATAAACTTTCAGGAGAATCAATGATCGCTGACTTTTTAACAGAAAGTGAAGAGGACGTTGATGAAGATGATGATATTCAGGTAGATCCTCCAAACGATGCTTTAAAGAAAGCGAGTGAGGATTTAGATGATACAACTGATGATGAAGATGACGGTGGTAATAAATTCACAGCTTTATCAAATGACCTATTTAATTTAGGTGTATTTAATAAAGAAGAAGATGAAGAAGTTTCCATTAACACACCAGAAGAGTTTCTAGAAAGATTCAATGCTGAGAAGAAAAAAGGAGCATCTGAAATAGTTCAAAACTTCATTGGTCAATTTGGTGAAGATTACCAAAATGCATTTGATTCTATCTTTGTAAAAGGTGTAGATCCTAAACAATATTTCAATACATACAATCAAATTGTAAGTTTTACTGAAATGGATTTATCTAAAGAAAATAACCAGATGTCAGTGATGAAACAAGCACTTGCAGATCAGGGATTTGAACAAGAAGACATAGGTAAAGAAATTGAAAGATTACAAAATTACGGTGATTTAGAAGCCGTAGCTACTAGACATCATAAGGTGTTAGTAAAGAAAGAAGCTAAGAAGCTTCAACAAATAGAAAGTGAAGCTGAACAAATACAGCAGCGAAAAACTGAAATTAAGAATCAGTATACTGCAAACGTTCAGAATATTCTTTCAGACAAGTTAAAAGAAAAAGAATTTGATGGTATTCCAATCAATCCTAATTTAGCAAACGAACTACAAGACTTCCTATTAGTAGACAAATGGAAAACTCCTGCTGGAGAAAATCTTACTGATTTTGATCGTTCTATCTTAGATTTAAAAAGACCTGAGAATCATGAAATGAAAGTAAAAGTAGGACTCTTGCTTAAAATATTAGAAAAAGATCCCACCCTATCTACTATACAAAGAACAGGTGTGACTAAAAAGTCTAATCAACTGTTCGGAGAAGTAGCTAGACAAGTAACTAGAAGTAAGACAGCTTCTTCTAATAAAAAGACAAAACCTAATTCATGGTTTATATAAATAGTAATTAATAACAAAAAACGAATAACAAATGGCAATTCAAACTATCCCAGGTCTAACTGGTTTTACTTATGCACGAGTAGCGTCTATGGACAAGCGTGCTGTAGGTAAGCTTACAGATGCAAATCACTTAGAGTCTTTTCACTCTACTGAGCCTGCGGACTATGATAAAAAAATCATCAGTCTGTATACTCAATCTTCATTGTACAGCAATGATTTTCTAGACATGATTAACAAGAGTACTCCTTATTACATTGATAATAATAGTGACGCTTGGAAATGGAAAATCGCAGTACCTTACAAATTCCCAAAAATTATTGATATTCCTGATTCAACAGCAGCTATGGCTAAGCCTGGTATTGATGGACAAGAGTTTCAATTAATACTTGATACTAACGAGTTTTCTAAAAACGCTATTATCTCTGTAGGAACACGTCAGTACGGACCACGTTTCTACGTAATTAAAGATCCACAGCCTTGGAACGCTGGATTTATTTACACATTCACATTAATAAGTGATAACCCAACTGTAGACTTTGTAAGTTCTACTTTCCTAGCAGTAGGTATTGAACTAGAATTAGTTGATGCTGCAATTGGAGAATTCGATCAAGATTTATTAGGTCTTCCAAGATTAGGTGAAGAGATCACTATGTTTGAATCATTAGGTTCTGCATATGGATATGAGCACAAAATTACAGAATGGGCAGATGATAAAATGTTACGTGACACTTCTGGTAAGGCACTAGACATTTTAGTATATGCTCCACAAAGACGTAATCAGTTACCTTTAACTCGTAATGATGTTAAATGGGAGCCGTTTATTGAATTCTGGATGCGTAAGTCTATGATAGAATTAAAAGTTAAAAGAATGATCTGGGCTAAGCCTGGAACAGTTAAGACTAATGGTTCTAAACAAGAATTAAAAAGAACTTCTGCTGGTGTATACCACAGAATGAGAAATAACGGAAACTTAGTACAATACAACCGTGGAGAATTTTCAGCTAACTTGATTCGTTCAGTATTTGGAGATTTGTTCTACAGAAGAGTGGACGTTAAAGATAGAAGAGTTAAAATGTATACCAATGAAGCTGGATTCGATGTATTCCAACAAGCTTTAAAAGATGATGCACTTAACTCTGGATTAACTTTCACAGCAGATTCTGGAGACAGATATATGCAAGGGTCTGGACAAAACATTACTTATAACTTTGCATTTGATGCAATGGTTACTCGTGAGACTGGACGTGTAGAACTTGTTCACTTAAAAGAGTTAGATTTACCACAAACTAACTTAGAATTTGGACAAAACAAAAAGTCTACTCCTGTATTTATGGTGTTTGATGTATCTCCATCATCTGATGGATCAATGATCAACAATATCCGTGAGGTACGTATGCAAGGTGCTCCTTCTATGACTTGGGGTTATATTGATGGAACTCGTCATCACTTAGGATTTGCAAAATCTCAAGGAATGAGCTCTGCTAATAAATTCCCAGGATACGAAATCTGGATGAAGGATCGTTGCGATGTATTCATTGAAGACTTATCAAGAACTGTATTGATAGAAGAAATTCCACAGTTCTAGTAACAATATCCGAGAAGTGTCCCCTCACCCCACACTGTCCCTCCTCAGAGGGGGCAACTTTCTCACCTGAGTACTGGATTAAGTTCCTACCTGTTCAATCAGAGTACTCAACAAGTTAAAACCAATAAATTATTTAATTAAACTACATTATGGGTAAATTAGGAAAAGTTTCTACTATTAAGAAACAATATAATAGTTCGCAGTTACAAACTATGAATAGCAATCTTGCTCAGCAAGGTATGACAAGAATTCCTGGAACAGGAGTTTTTAAATATCCTTATAAAGAGTTAGATGGTAAATACAGAACAGGAATAGATCCTGACGCTGGTTACATTAAACGTATTCAAGATCCTACAGAAAGAGAGTTAGAAATTGAACGTGTAACAGAACTTAGAGATAAATTACAATCTGCATTAGGAGATGTTGATTTAGGACCAAGAGCAAAATTCTGGAACTATGGATTATCTACAGGAGTAAATGATTCACTTCATATACAACCTGTAAAACTTTTAGATGGTGATAATTTTTATGACTTAAGTCAACCTCTTCAAGAAATAGCTTTTTCATGGTTAAGAGTTCATCCAACGGTTGCCTCTTCATACCAAGCATGGGAAAGAGGAGAGTATCCAGCAGACACGCAGTTCTACATTGTAAATGATGACATTGAAAGTGCAATTGTTTATAAAAAGAAACAACTTATTAATAGAGCTATTATTAGTTTTGATAGTATGAGTATAGAGAAGAAAAGAAAAGTTGCAAGACTTCTTGGACTTCCTATTACAGATGATACAAAAGAAGAAGTTGTATATAATCAAGTTGATAGCATGTTGAAACAATCTGAGGTACAATCTGGAAGCTTTAAAGGTTTAAATCCTGTTGAAGTCTTTAATAGATTTGCTGACATGAAAGAAAATTTACTACATATTAAAGATTTAATTAAACAAGCAATACAACATTCTATCTACAGAGTTAAGCCAAGTGGAAAAGTTTACGAAGGTGAGTACGAAGTAGCAATGGATGAAGATGAACTATTAAAGTATCTAGTAGATGAAGATCATCAAGATGACTTAATAGTACTAGAAAAAAAGTTGAAAACAAAAAAACTAGCTTCTGTATAAGAGGCTAGTTTAAAAACTCTTTTATAAATGATACCAGTAGATAGTTTATTATACAAAATAGACCAAAAACTAAATAAACTATCAACTAACGAGCATCAACAAATTCAACTTGAAGATAAAATCTTAGCTTTGAATGAGGCTCAGATTAAGTTGATAAAACAAAAAGTTGATGGTTTTGCAATCCCTAGTAAATTAGGGTTTGATGCTTTTAAAAAAAGGTATGAAGATTTACAAAATTTAGTTATAGATTTTACAAATCAACCATTACCTCTAGTAGAAACTAATACCGAACTACATCAATGGGATGCTGATTTAACTATACTAAAACCTGAATACATGTTTTATGTTGATAGTTACGTATTAGCTAATAAAGGTAAATGCAAAGATCGTAAGATATGGATTAACAAAGACTTAAGTAAACATGGAGACTTATCTCTCTTACTTAACAATGATCACTACAAACCTAGTTTTGAGTATCAAGAAACATTAAATACTATATCATCTAACACTATAAGTGTTTACACTGATGGTACATTTACTCCCAAAGATATTTACATAATGTATATGAGATATCCTGTGTATATTAACAAAGCAGGTTATGTTATGATGGATGGTACATCATCCACTAATCAAAATTGTGAGCTTGCAGGATACTTAGAAGATGAACTTCTAGATCTAACAGTTCAAAATCTTGCAATGTATACAGAAAATAGTTCAGCTGTACAAAGTGCACAGTTTAGAATACAAACAAATGAATAATAATAATAATTAATATTAACCTTAAATCATAAAACAATGGCTGATTTTTCATTAACCACGTTATTCGTGGTGCCAGTAGGGCAAACTGCTGTCCCTAGCTCTGGTTCGACTCAAGATTTAACTGCAGGTACTGTAGGAATCTTTGATCAAAATTATGCAACTGTAACTGCCGCTGCTGGAGCAAATCCTGCTAGTGATGCAAAGTACATTTACATCGCTCAAGGTAGAGCAAACACTTATTTACAAGGATCTAAAAGATCTGACAAGATTAAAGGATGCCCAACAGCTGGTGCTTCTTGCAATTCAAATGTAACTGAATGGTACAAAGTATCAGGATGTGCTACTGCTGCTAATCAAATTACTGATGTAAGTAATTTCAAAGTACAGTGTGGTGAAATTGTAACGTTAACATTACGTGCACACTCTTCTTACATTGATACATTATACTTCAATGGATTTACACGTTCAGTAACTGTAAACGCTCCATGTTGTGAATGTGGTGGTGATGTATGTACTGACGTAGATGTAAATGCATTAATTAACTCAATTATTGTTAAGTTAGAGCAATCTGCTCCTGGCGATAATCCAGACAACGTATCTTTCAAAAGTTTCTTTACATTTGAAAACGTTGGTGGAACTAAACTTAGAATCGAAGGTAAGCCATTAACTAAATATGGACAACCTTGTGATGTTGCTGCATTCCCATTTGAATATGACAGAATGTATTTTGACACATTTATATATGATGGACCAGCTACAACTGCTGACTTTATTGTTGCAGATGCTTGTAATATTGTTGCTACTTCTGCTGTAGTCCAAAAAGCATCTTATGCTTCTGGAGGATCTGAAGAATTCAAGCAATTAGAAAAGAACTTCTACAGCTACCAAGCTGGATATTTAAAATCCCTATATAGAATGGGTGGATACAATGAGAACTTTGAGTCTTATGTAACTGCTGGAACTATCTATGATAGCTACTATATCCGATTCAATCAATTAGATAAGTCTGCTTATCAGTGGGGTGACTATATTCACCAAGATAGCACTGTAATTATTGCTGTACCTAACGCTGACACAAGTGGAATTGCTGCTCTTATTGAGCCAATCCTAGAAGATGCTTTAGGAGCTGTTTCTGATGACAACACCTGTATCACTACTACTACCACTGCTGCATAGTTAGCACAAGCGGTAGGGAGAGAACACTAAAAATAAACCTATGCCAGAGGTGAGAGGAATACTCATACCCTCTGGCATTTTTTTTAAAAAAATAATATGGCAGCCAATTTACAATTAGACATTATAGTACCTCCTAGCTATAGTACTCTGTTACTTGCTGTTACAGATGCGTCTGTCTACCCAGACAGTCCACCAATTGTATCAGCTCCAACAATTGAAATAGAAATACCAAATTTTGGTAAAAAAATATTACCTTTTGTACCATTACAAACTAATATTTTTGGATCAGACACTTTAGGAATAACTGAAGCTGGCTGCAAACAATCCTTACCTGATGGTATTTACAAAATAAAATATTCAATAGCTCCAGCATATTTAAATTATGTTGAGAAGACTATTATGCGTATTGATAAACTACAGGAAAAGTTTGACAATGCATTTTTAAAGCTTGATATGATGGAGTGCGATAGTGCTCTTAGAACTCAATCTAGTGTAAATTTAAACACAATTAACTTTTTTATTCAAGGAGCAATTGCTTCAGCAAATAATTGTTCTGAACAAGACGCTCTTAAGCTATATACAAAAGCAAGCAACATGCTTAATCAATTTTTAAAAACCAATTGTGGTTGTTCTGGTAACGGTAACAATTATATTATAAACTTTAGATAAAATGGCTCAGTGCGCAAATTGTGGTGCAAAAGTGGGATGTGGATGTCAGTTAACAAACGGTCTATGTGCTCATTGCAACGGTAATTCTAATAAAAATTATGCTAACACCAAGATTAACAAACTGTCAGGACTGTCACAAGATTCCTGATTTACTTAAGAAGATAGATTGTAAACTGGCAGAGCTTGCTAACGGTGCATACAACGATGTTGTATTCATGTTAGGTAACTGTATACCTGCTGCTACAATCGTTCAACTGTTAGCGTATAAACGTATACTAACATTCAAATACTGCAACCCCCATTACGGAGGGTCTTTTTCAGTTAATGACATTGCTGGTAAAGTAATTCGTTTAACGTCAGGCTGTGTTAGTAGATGTAATGAACCTGTAGTATGTCAAATTACTACATGTCCTATACCTATAGTACCAAATCCAACAACTACAACAACTACTACTTCTGCAATAATTTGTGAATTTAGTGGAGATATAATATGCATTATACCAACAACTACTACAACAACTACAACAATTTTACCAGATTGTAGAGTTGAAGGATGTTTCCAAGTTAGAGAAGTTCCACCACCACCTCAGTGTGAAGAACCTTTTAATACAAATAATCCAGAAGGTTTCCCTAATGGCATAACAGGAAACGGAACAAAAACATTAACTAATGGTGTAGTATTAACTACAACATATACAGGACCACCAATTTCTCCTACTTTGTTAACAGATCCTGGAACAGAGGAAGTGTGTGATGGAGCATTAGTTAATACATATAATAATACTGACAAGACTCAATTTCCTTTATTGGTAGGAGGACAACTAACTTTAGAGTTTGATCCACCTGTAGTCTCTATAGCGCTTATTAGTGCTGGATATGGATATAGTAGTTTACTAGGTGATGTAGAAACTGTAACTGTAGAATGTTTAGATCCTATTATAGGCCAGACATTACTTAGCTGTACTCCAAATGAGGTTGCGGCTACATATGAAACAACACAAGTTAATCAAAATCAAGTTGACTTAACAGGTGTACAATTTATCCCAAGTCTACAAAGTGGAATTACTGTTATTTCACCAGAAGCAGGAGGTATATCTAGATTAGTATTAACTAACAATAGTGATCTTCCACTAGCTGGTGTAGCATTTGATTTATATGCATGTGGTGGTGTTGCACAAACAACAACTACAACAACTACAGTTGTCCCAGAAGATACCGCATGTACAGATGGGTTGGATGTAGCATTTATAGTTGATTATACTCAATCAATGGGTGACATAATTGATAATGTAAAATTAGGAATAGGGGGTATTGTAAATGCTATTTATACTCAGTCAGGTGCTGGTGGATATAGATTAGCTTTAATCAGTGCTGACGAAAACTCAAATGCCTTTCCTAATTATTTAAATTGTTCAGATTACATAAATTTACCTAATGTACAAAAAATTATAAATGGTCCTAATCCAAGTATGGACCCAGCTAATACTGGAGGTTTAGATATCTATCAATTTATTACTGCTTGGGAATTATTCGGTGACAATAATCAAGCAACATTTAATCAACAACTTCAAAAATTAAATGGTGGTGTAGATGGTACATGTATTCAAATGGGTGCAGGTCTGTATGCTTCTGAACCTACTGACTATGCAGCTAAATTAGTTACAGAATCAAATTTTGCAGGAGCATTTAGAGCAAATGTTGCAAAACATATTGTTATATTAACTGATCAACTTCCAGGAAGCACTAGAGATTATTTTGACGCAGTTACTTGGCAAGGCATACAAGATATGATTACATATGCTCAGGCAAATGGAATTAAATATTTTGTTTTAGGTGAGGGTGTAGATAAAGTAGGAGGAGGTCAAGGTTCTTCACCTGTTGTAGATGGTATATATCCATGGAGAGAATTAGCAGAACAAACTGGTGGAGGCTGGAGCAATGATGCAAGTTCAGAAGAAATACAACAGCAAATAATAGCTGGATGTAACGAAACCACAACCACAACAACTACAACTCCACCTGAAACCTGGAACCCAAATACATATTTTGTATTTACTACAGATGCAAGTGCATCATTTTACCTGGAAGCACAAAGAATTGCAGAGATATCTAGTTGTCCTGTTGTTGTAAGCAAGTTTAACGCATATCAGGAGGGGTCAGACACACAATTTGCACTAACTTCAGGAACATCAGAATCTGATTTATTATATATTGATGATCCAAGCGGTGAGGCTCCTAGTAGTAAATTCTTTTTAAAAGTAGGAATGGAAGTGACTGGTTCAGGAGTTCCTTCAGGTACAACAATAACTAGTTTTGACGGAAACTTAGTACAAGTTAATAACTCTATGACAACAAGTGCTGGTGATATATTAACATTTACACTTAGCTCTTCAGCAAAAACTACAGACTATAATACTGAGGGTAATCTTAGAAACCTTTTACAGGATTATTATGCAACAGGATTAACTGAAGGTGAGGGTAATATAGATCCTGCAACAAATGGATCAGATGAATTTGAATCTCACTTACTCTATTCAGTAGATCTAACTGAACGTCAAATAAAATATTTAGTTAATGCAGGTGGTAATAATGCACTACCTATAGACACATCTCCTGGAGGAAAATTTGAGGGAGCAGATAATATTATATTTCAGTCTTTTGGAGATTCTAGTACAGCTTATACTGGACCTGAACCGTTCAGTGATTGGGATAATAGACAAACTCAGACAGATCCAACCATTACAGATGATGTAAGTTTTGTAAAAACTACTATATCTAATTTAGAAACAGCTGCAGGAAATACTACAATATATAGAGGTATATTCTATACAATGTCTGGTGGTGGTAATAAAAGGGAGTATGAAGAACTATCTACTGGATTAGAAAGTGGAGCAAATGCACAAAATGAAATGTATGGGTACACAAATGAACAACTCTTGGTAGCAGAGTCAAATGGTGAACCAACAAGAATCACTTATGTTAGAAATGTTCCAAGTTATCCACAACCAAGTCAATGGTTTGAAAATATAAAGAATGGATTAAACCAACTAGGTTATAACTTATAAAGTAAGTAAAGAAAATGATAATATTTATAACATTAAGTTTCGCAGGTGCAGAGTCAGGTCCTTTTGATCTGTACTCTGATGTTGATGGTTTTACTGCACCATTTGCACAAAATATAAGCAAGGCTGATCTTTTAGGAGGTTATGAAGTAGAAGCTCCTGATGGAACAACAACTGTTAGATTATTAGATTTAGGTGCAGAATGTACACCTTTTACAACAGATATATACAACTGTTCTACACCAAATTGTGATTTCTCTGGGGAGATTCTTTGTCCTTATGAGAATTGTGACTTTAGTGGAACAATTATTTGCCCTGCTGCAGATTGTAATTTTACAGGAGAGATTCTTTGTCCTGTAACTACTACTACTAGTACAAGTACAAGTACAACAACTACGACAATTGCACCAACCACTACAACAACAACTACTGCTTACCCACTATTCTCTCCATGTACTTGGTCAACTTATGGTGGTAATCCAGGAGAAATTGCTGTATACGACTTTAACACTAATTCATCAACTGCTGTGCTAGTACCTAATGACTTTACTCAAACTGTAGGAATAAACAGACCAATATGTTCTACAGAAGATAAATTATGGTTAGCTAGCATTGTGCAAGAAAATGACACAAAGAACGATAATGATGATATAGTTTACATTAGAGAATGGGACATAAATACATCTGGTGCTACACCAACTCTATCTTACGTTAGAGAAATGACAATTATGAGTGGAGGTCTCTTTTCTGGAAGTGAAAGTAGCATATCTACAATAGCTGTAACTTCTGATAATCAAACAATAATTGTAGGATTTGGTGAAAGAGGTTCTAACTTTAGTGCTTACTCTTGGGATATATCTCAAGCTGGTAACATTACATTAAATCAGAGTAATAGTTTAGACCAAGGATCTTTAAATGTTTTTGGAAATACTCCAGGTGCAGAAAAAGAACTTACAGGAATGTTTATTACTAATGATGATAACGTTATTGTTTCTTGTAGGGTTTATTCAGATTCCCTATATAGAAGTAATCGCATTAAGCAACTTAGCGGTCTCACACTTAGTAACTGGCCAATAGAGCAGCAAAATGTACCTTTAATTAATTTACAAGACGCAGGTGTTCCTGACTTTACTAACAGTTGGACTTACCAAAGTAAAGCTATGCCTATTTGGGGTGTAGATGGATTACTACAAGTAATTCAACCAGAAACTCTTGAGGTTTATAACATAGCTCAAACATCACCATATTCTGCAACACTTGTAGATACAGTTGCTGATGATACAGTTTGGATACACACATCAACTGGTTGTGCAAATGTTGACATTAAATATGAAGATTGTGAAGGAGCTGCATGGATACCTGCGCTAACTGAAATTGTTGGTGGTGAGGTTGTATATACAGGACCTGCTACATTTACATATGCAGGAATGCAAGTTATAGCTAGCGCTCAAGGAAACCTTCAATCTCTAGGCTCAGGAACTGCTGCTGGTGGTGTAGCTCAAAATGGCTGTAGTGGAATATCAAATCCCGGTCCTGTACCAAACGTAATATCTAGAGTTCAAGGTAATGATTTTAGTATCACTTTAACATTCCCACAACCTGTTAACAATATTCCTATTAGAGCTGGTGTACTTAATACTCAACCTGACTTTAGTTATGGAGATGTTTATGAGTTTAATACAAATACAGGGATACCTACTATATCTATAAGCACTGGTTGTAATGTTCAGGTGCAAGGAAATAAAATAGGTGGAGGTGTACCAGACTATACTACAGAAGGTGATGGAGAATTTATTATATCTTCTGATGAAAACTATACAGTTCTAACTATGTCTGGAGATGCTCCAACAGGAGGACCATTATTACTAGGTTGTTTAGAAGTTGAAAAAAACTGTACATGGGCATTCCCTGCTAGAGGATCAGCTGGAACTGATACAGTATTTATATATAACCCAATAAATAATACATACTTACCACAATCCCTTCCAAATGGGTTTGGGGGGTTATTCGATTATAAGAGAAGTAATTTTAGCTCAGAGAACACTTTGTTTTATACGTCTATAGACACTGCAACTGATATTATTACTATAAAAAGATACGATATATCACAAGGTTTAACGTATATTGATGAGGTAGTAACACCTACTGCTCCTGCTGGTGAAGCTTGGCTTGGAACAAATCTTTTTGCGATAGATGATAACACTATTTTACTAAATTCGTATAATCCGTCAAACGTTAATTACAGTGGTAAAATATATAAACTAGTTATAAATACAGATGGTACAACTACAATAACGTTCTTGTTTCCTTTGAATCATAAAAAAAGTTACTGGACAGGTCCAATGTTTTCAAATAATAAAATAATATATACATATCAAGATATAGAAGTTTTTAGTGATCAGTATAGATTAGCTCAAATAGAATATCCTAGTGGAGCTACAGAGTTGGAAATAGATACATCATCTTTACAAGTAATTGGTACATCTCCAGATGGATACTTAATAAACAACTCTTATAATACATCATTTGTTTTTGAAGATAAAATGTATTTACTTGTAAGTGGTATTAAGTTATATGAAATAGATACAACTTTTCCTTATAATGCTACGGTAATAAATGCAAATACAGCATTTTATGGTGAAGGAGTATTTAATAATTCATATCTTAGAGCTTTTTCTAATTCAGGTGAATGTAGTTCAAACTTATCTTTCATTCCAACAAATGAAACTACAACAACTACTACTAGTGTAACAACATTACCTCCAGGTTCTCCAAATACAATATGGATAAAGTTTGACCCTATAACACCATCGTAAATAAATTATGAAAGTAACACAAAAAATAAAAGATAAATTAAGAGAGGTTCGTAGATCAAATCTAGGACTCACTTCTGTGTGGTATGGATATAAAGTATCTAATGGAGTCAATACAGGAGAACTAGGTATTATATGTGGTGTTAAAAAGAAAAAACCTTTATCAGAACTATCAGCTGAAGAAATGATACCAATTGAAGTAAAAGTTGGAAGTCAGACCATTAAAACGGATGTTATAGAAATTACTCAACCAGAGGTACTTACTTGCAACGATGGCTGTGGTGAAAATACAGGATTAGCATCAGTACCTAATAGATCATATACAAGACCTATTAAAGGTGGTTTATCTATAAGTAGTAATAACACTAACACAAGTGTAGGTACATTTGGTTTAGTTGTAAAAGATATTGCTACAGGAGCAATATTAGGACTTAGTAATAATCATGTTACAATTGCAGATGCATTTTATACAGACTCTAGAAATTTATCTGGAGTGGTACAAAATGATTATGATCCAACAAATAACATATACCAAGGAACCGAAGGAACTGTTCCTGGAGGTAATTGGGCAGAATATTTTACCTCAGCAAATATAATTGGAAGAGGTGTGAGATATGTTCCTGTACATCCAAAAACTTCAGGAATAACAAATAACGTAGATGCTGCATTATTTTCATTAACCGAAAATGTTATAGATCTTAATGAAAGTTTTAAACAAGTAGGATTAGATTCAGTTATAACAAGTAATCTCCCTTTTGCTACAACTTCGGAAATAGACAATGCTCTTGCAAGTAATCCAGAATTATATAGTTCAGGAAGAACAACAGGTCCTAAAGGTGGAACTAATTGTCCTATGAGAATCTTTACAACAACAGGAGAATTTAATATTTCTTACAAAAGACAAGGAGTATCAACTCTTATTGAAATGGAAGATATTATAGGATATTTCAAACCTACTTTAGAAAATCCTACATCACAGTCTCCGGCTGAAGGTTTTTGTTGTAATCCAGTAAGAGGTGGAGATTCAGGATCAGGTTTAATTGCTAATATAGGAGGAACTATAAAGGTGATTGGATTAGTTTTTGCTGGAGGTAATTCTGGATGTGATGGTGGAGCTAATTCATACCAAGTGGGCTGGGCTTGCAGAATAGATGAAGTAGCTAGTCAATTAGGAATTACCAACCTTAGTGCCAGTGATTTACTAACTATTGTGAATGAAAGTTCAATAGAATACGTAACAGAAATTGGAGGAAGTGATCAAATAAATAAAGAATGTGGAGGAGCAACTTACTGGCAAGTTGGTCTAACAGACACATTAGATAACCCTTGTTAAAATATAAATACCATGTCAAATAATTGTTCAAATTGCTATAACGGATGTACTGAAATAACATCAGACAAATGCGTTAAATATACAGGACTAGATGTTCCTGTCCTAGGAATACAGAATGGAGACTCTCTATCATATGTAGAGCAGTCAATAATAGGTTTTCTAACTTCAACTCTTGATGGAACAGGAATATTTCCTGTAGTTCCACCAACGGACATATGTCCAAGTCTACAAGCAGAACTAGATGATTGTAATCCCCTTTCATTAAATAACTACTTAACAGGAATAGTAAAGTTTTTATGTAGCCTCGAACAGCAAATTACTAATAGTGAACCAGAAGGTGGTGGTGGATCTGGTGTAACATATAATCTAAGTTGCATCACTAGTGGTATTACACCAGTTGATCCAACATCAACAGAAGCAGTTTTACAAGCTGTTATAGATAAAGTTTGTTTACTAGCGGAAGATCTAACAAATTTTATTACCTTTGTAGATAATACGTATGTTAAAATATCAGAGATTAATACGTATATTCAAAACTATATACAAAATGATCCAAGTCAACAGCTTATTGCTAACAGGATGGTTCCTTATTCAATTGTAGCTGGCTATGGTGGCTCAGCATTTCTTAATAATTTTGATGCTAGTGGAGCAGGTATAGGAGATTGGGTTAGAATATTTTTATGTAATGGTGGCAATGGAACTCCTGATTTAAGAGGTAGGGTGTTAGTTGGAACTAATGACGGAAGTATGTTAGGTCCAGCAATGTCACCAGTAGTTCAACCATCATCAACTAATCCAACTTACTCAATAGGAAGTCCTAATGGCTTAAATGCTGTTGCGTTAGTTACTGGAGAACTTCCAGCTCACACTCACAGTGTTACTGATCCTGGTCACGATCACACATTCCCAGCAAGAAATGGTACAGTGGTTGGAGATTATATACAACAAGCAGGTGGAGGTACTCCTAGTGATGATACATATCAAATTCAAACCACTGCTTCACCTAACAATATTACATCATCTTCTGCAACAAGTATTAGTGTTAATTCAACTGGTGGAGGACAGGCTCATATGAATTATCAACCTGGACTTGGAGTATATTATATAATTTACATACCTTAAAATAAAACAATATGGCATACTTACCTGTAAACCCTTGCTGCACTGATGTAGTTCTAAATAGTTCTTGTGGATGTACTTCGACTTGCAACTGCTCCTCAAACTCTTGTGGAACAAAAGGTCCTTTATCAAGCACAGTTGTGTATGATGGACCTACAACTCCATGTACAAATATAGAGGCATGTGACACATTAAATGTTGCACTGTCTAAAATTGATCAACTTCTTTGTTCGTTACAAGTTCAACAAGTTAAAAATACTCAAGAAATTGCTGCAATGAAAGCACAAATAATTGATATAAACAATCAAATAACAACCATTAATAATAACTGCTGTTCATAATTATGACTGTACTTTTAACATTAACTATCGCAGGTGCTGATTCTACAGTGTTTGATTTATATTCAAACATTGATGGATTTAGCACTGCTTTTGAAACAAGTGTACCTAAAGCTAGCTTATTAGCTGGCTATAGTTCTACATTAGTTCCAGACTACACTAGCACTGTAAGAGTGCAAAGTACAGGTAAATGTGTTAATTATATAGATATAGTGTTAGAAAGCACAACAACAACAACAACTTTAATTCCTTAAGACATGTTAATACAAATAACCTTAACCATTCCCCCTGGAGGCGCTGCTGGACCATTTGATTTATTTTCAAATGCAGATGGATTCGCATCTCCATTTGAAACACAAGTTTCAGCTGCTGATTTAGTAGCTGGATATACAGTTACACTTCCTATGGGAGCAACCATTATACGAGTTTGCTCTACTGGTACATGTGAGAATTGTATTGACTTGCCAACTAATTGTCCAACAACTACTAGTACGACAACTGTTGCACCTACCACAACAACAACAACAACGGTAGCTCCAACAACAACTACTACAACAACTGTAGCACCCACGACAACTACAACAACTACTGTAGCACCTACGACAACAACTACAACAACTGTTGCTCCTACTACCACTACTACAACTACAGTGGCACCAACTACAACAACCACTACAACAGAAAATCTTCATAAGTTAACATGGGATCTTTTGACAACCACACCACTAGCAATAGATACTGTCAGTATAGAAATACTTGCAAATAGTGTAGTAGTAGCTACAGGTTCAATTACTGGTGCAGCTAACCCTCTTGGAGGCGATGTTCTAATTCAAAATGGAGCTAATGTAGTAATAAATGTAACAAATAGCAAAGCAGGAACTAATGCATTTATAAATAAAGCAACTTTAGACAGTGTTGTTGTATTGAATGATGCACAAACTGCAAGTGGTTCACTTGTTTCTAGCTTTAATTTTACTAAAACAATTGGTACACAGTATGTTGATGTAATAGGAGACATTAATGCACCTACAACAACAACTACAACCACCGTTGCACCAACAACCACAACAACAACTGTAGCACCGACAACCACTACTACTACAGCAGCACCTACTACCACTACTACTACAACCAGTGCTGTAGCAAATTGTGATTTAGGTACTATAACAGCAACTGGGCCTGCACAAAGTACTACTACTACTACTACAGTGGGTGGGTTGTATCAGGGGTTGATGAGTATGAGCCCACAATCTAGTTCTATAGCTGCATGTAGCCAAAGTACAATTCTTGATGTTTGGGTAACTAATGTTAATAGCTCTGGTTCACCAACTCTTAGCTCTTTAATTTACACAAATATTTCAGGCACTACTCTTTTCCAAGGAAATGGAGGATACCACATTTTTAGCAGTACCCCACAACCAGGAGTTGAATATGTGTATACAGTTTCAGCTGGTGGTCAAGTTGGTGGACCAATAAGTCTTTGTTAATCTATAAATCTTAAAAAAATAATAATATGGCATTTCAAGCAAACATAAAAATAACAGGACTAGTTGGAGCTGGATCAGGACCTTGTGATATATATCAAAGCAGTGATTTCTTCTCAACCCCTATAGCCACTGGTGTATCAATAACATCCCTACAGGCACCAGCTGGGGTTGACGTTGCGTGTAATCCAGGTACAACAATACTCAGAATTCAGAACACTGGAACGTGTACAAACTTTGAGAATGTATCAATCATGTTTTCATAATTTGATATGACAGGCTTAATAAAAATAAATACAATAGGTACAGACCTTCACTTGTTTAACATCTACTCAGACATAAATAACTTCACAGCTCCATTTGCAACAAATGTAACGAGAGATGAATTATTAGGAAAGGACGGATATGTAACAGATCAAGTACCTAATCTGTCAACAATTATTAGGGTTATGGCAATCGATAAAGGTATATATTTAGATATTGATATTAATATATAAAAAGTCTTGTTTTGTTGGTTTTACAAGGCTTCTCCTAGGGTTATTAGTAGCTCTAGGAGTTTTTATTTATAACTAATCTGATTATAAATAATAACCTGGTTTAGTAAATTTATTTGTGATATCCAAAATAAATTTTATATATTTACCACATTTAACTAAAACCACATACTATGTCGTACTCTGAAGATTTACTCGTCCAGTTAAAATCAATGTTAGCTTGGAAGAAGAGTAAAAAGTTTTACGCTGAGAAGTTGCAAATTACAGAAGATGAAGTGAATGATTTGCTAAAAGATATTAAAAAGGAAAGTAAAGATCCTTTAGAAGAATTTACAAAAGAGTCAAGTAAGTTTGAAGAATTAGAATTTGTAAAGAAGGTAAACAAAGAAAAGGGTACAATAGAAAGTACTGTTACTTTAGACTTTGAACCAAAAAGCGAAATAGATTTAGCTGCATTACATAAGATAGATCTATCTAAATATATAATTACTAACTACTGGTCTAAACTACTCCCTAGTGGAAAGTTTACATCTTCGGTATTTTCTAAAAGAAAACAACCTAAAGATTATACACCAGAAGACTTTAAACAGTTTTTAGAAAACTATAAGTCAAACTACATTCCAACCCCTGCACCAGAAAGAAATGATCACAAAGATCTTGTAGATATTGAGTTATCTCTTTCAGATTTTCATTTAGCAAAGCGATATGTAGATGGGGATAATGATCCTGGAACTAGAGCTCTTAGGTTTATTAACGTAGCTCAAAAACTAATAGACAAAGTTAAATCAGTATATGATATAAATAGAGTGGTATTTCCTATATCAAATGATTTCTTTCATACAGATAATTATCAAAATCAAACAACAAATGGAACACCTCAAGATGTCATATTAGATTATGCTACTGAGTATGAATTAGGATTTTCCATTCTTGTAGACACCATTAAGATGTTAAAGTCAAACTCTTTGGATGTTCAAGTCATATTGGTTCAAGGTAATCATGATAGAACTAAATCATTTTATTTAGCACATGCGCTAGATGTATACTTTCAAGATGAGCCAGATGTATTTTTTGATAGAGAAGAAGGCTTAGTAAAAGCAACTGTAATAGGTAATACGTTCATTGGTTTCCATCATGGTAATTGTAAAATAGAGGCACTGCCTTTGTTATTTGCAACACACCCAAAGTATAGTAAATGGTTTGGAGATTCTACATATAGAGAAGTTCACACTGGTGATAAACATCACTATATGGCTAAAGAAATAAAGGGGGTTAGAATACAACAAATGCCTAGTTTATCTGGTACAGATAGATGGCATAAAGATAACAACTTTGTACACAGTGTACGAGCTGCCCTAGCTTTAGTCTATGACTTTAAAGTAGGCAAGGTGGCTGAATTTGAAGAAAGAATATAATTATGGCAACATTAAGAAAATTAGTTTCAGATGTGCGTTCTACGCATAAGATATTATCAACTGACGCATTGATTACTGACAGGGCTATTGCTTCTGAAGTTAAAAATAATGCATTAGTATTAATTAAAAGAGAAACTAATTTAAGAAGATTATGGGCTAGTGATACATTATTCACCACCATTCCTTGTTTAGAGATGGTAGAAGTTCCTATTTCAGAATGTTGTGAGTATGCTGACCCTTGCACTGTAGCAAGAACTAAATTTAAGTTACCAAGAATATCAGAAGGTAATTATCAATATGTAATTCAAGGTGTGTATTCCATAAATGCTATGGGAGGCAAAGGTAAAAAGTTAAAAGAAATAACAGTAAATAGATATCTAAATACATTAAAGCTTAGACTAATTAAAAAGGAAAGCTACTTTTGGATATCTAATGGATACTTATATGTAAGTAATCCTTTATTAAAATCAATAAGGTTGGTAGCGTTGTTTGAAGAAGATGTACCTAATGAGATAATGTATCCAGATTGTGAATGTGGTACAGATTATTCTTTAGAGGATTTATGTAAAAATCCACTAGATAAAGAATATGCTATACCTGGGTACTTAGAACAACAAGCCCTTGCAATGACCTCTACAAAACTATTATCTACTTATTTCCAAATCAAAACAGATATGAGTAATGAAGGTATAGACGGACAAGCATCTAACGCACAGCCTACAAACTAATAACAAATGGCTAGAGTCTCTGTTGATTGGAGAAGTGCAAGTAAAGATAACTACAATAATTTCTGTAAGAAACACCCCTTGGTGAATTTATCTTTTGATGAATGGAGAAATATAGTGTATCAATATAACGATGCGTTTAAACACTACATATTAGAGACAGGTGAAAAGGTAAAGATTGTTGGAAGTATTGGAGACTTCTCTATAAATAAAAAGAAGAGAAGAAGAGTAAAAGATAAAGACGGTAAAGAGTTTATTAACCTTCCTATAGATTGGCAAAAGACTAAAGAAAAAGGAAAGGTTATATACAACTTTAACTATCACACAGAAGGATACTTTTTTGGATGGATGTGGTTTAAAGATAGTGCTAGGTTTAGAAATTCTGAATTATGGTATTTTAAACCTTCTAGACTTACATCAAGACTATTGTCACATTACATAAAAACTGACAATAAATACCAACACATATATAATGAATGGAAAAAATAAGCTATGTCATACTATTATAAATACAATTTTATTTCACCAGAGCCTATCTATGCTACTGTAAAAGAAGAACTTAAAAGTTACTTTGACACAGGAGCTGTAGATGATTTACTCTTTCCTACTTACTTAGACAAATGTTTAAAGAAGTTAGGTAGAACCACTTATGTCATTAGCGAAGAAGTTTTATTTGTTGAGGACTTTCAAGCAAGGTTACCAGATAACTTTCATGCTGTTAGAGAAGCTTGGATGTGTGCTGAGGTGCCTGGTAATCCTTATCCTTCTGCTACATCATTTTATTCACAAGCAGCAAATGCAACAACTATTCAAATCTCACCATTAACTATAGGGGGTACACCTTGTAATAACTCTGAGTGTCAACATCCAAGTTGTGATGGTACATGTATGCCTACATTAGTTCAAGCTGTATATAAAACAAACAATGAAATAGCTAGATCTTATAGATATGATTATCTACTTAAACCAGGTAATATATCTACTAGAAAACAATGTGATGTTTCTTATAGAAATGATTGGAATAATTTTGCCCCACCAGTTCGTCAGTTCACTCCTGGATCTTCTACTTATGATTCTTTTGATATTAGAGATAATAAATTTGTAACAAACTTTAGAAACGCTGTAATACATTTACTTTTTTATTCTACAGAATATGATGATACAGGAAATCAATTAGTTCCTGATAACTATCGTGTGGTTGAATACATTGAAGCATTTCTTAAGTTTAAAGTATTTGAAACATTAACTAATCAAACAAATGATGAGACGTTTAATCAACTGCAACAAAAGTTAGCTTATTATAAACAAGAATATAATGAGAAATACATTGAAGCAGAAACTGAAGTTAAGAAACAAACACCTTGGGAAAAGCAAAGAAGAATTAAAAAAGATCTTAATAGATTTAATATGTATGAGCTTCCAACTCGTACAAATAGATACGGCAGTAGAAGAAGACGTAATAACTAACAATTATGGCTAAACAGCAATCAAAAAAAGATTCTGAAAGTAACAAGAAGCTTGGTAATATTCGCTTAAACCCAGCAGCAGCACGAGCAGGATTAAACTTAGATAGTTCAATTTCTCAAGTTGGTCCTGGAAGATTAACATATGCGTTAAATGCTGCAGTTGAAAACTTTGACTCTAGTTCTGTTAATTATCAGAATGAGCCAGGTAATGAGTTATGTCTTGATTTTCCTACAGGTTATAAACTTATAGGTTCTCATTTTATTCCTGAGAAACGTAAGAATATATTCTTTTTAGTTAATCCATCTACAGGAGGTAGTGAGATTGGATTTATGGACAATAACAATTGTCAATACCAATCCCTTGTAAATGCTCCTTGTTTAAACTTTAATATAAAAAATCCTATTCCTAAGATTGTACACAGGATAACAAATTGTACAACAGAACTTTATTGGACAGATGGGATTAACCCTAGAAGGTATTTAGATATAGAAAACATACCTTATAAAATTGAACTTGTTTCAGATAGTCTTTGCGATGCTGTAGAGACTGAAGTTTTAGACTGTAATCAACTTAAGATTCAGCCTAACTTTAGAATACCTCAACTAATGATAACTCAAGTTAGAAACATAGGTAATTTAACAGCAGGGACATATCAGTTTGCAGCACAGTATTCAGATGCAGTCGGTAATGAACTTACTTCATATTACTCTGTAACAAATCCACTTCCTATCTCTGACGAGTTTAAAACAACTGTAAACTTTGATTATCAAGTAGGTAAGTCTATTGTTGTAGGTGTATCTAATTTAGATTTATCAGGACAGTTTGAGTATTATAACTTAGCTGTAATAAAAACAATTAATAATATATCTTCTGTAGAGCTTGTAGGGACATATAGTATTGAAGAGTCTTCAAGAGAAATAACTTACACAGGTGGAGATGAAACAGCTATAAAACTTTCAATGATAGACATCTTTGAAAAGTTTCCATATTATGATATAGCTCAAGATGTTACAGCTGTACAAGATGTTCTTGTGTGGGATAACCTTACATCTATTGATAGAATTAATTATCAATCTATTGCAAGTCAAATAACTCTTAATTGGGAAACACATAGAATCCCTGCAGGTGAAAATTATGCAGATGAAATAAATGCTGTAGATTTACGTGGATACATGCGTGATGAAGTGTATGCTTTTGAAGTAGTATTCTTATTAAAGAACGGTAAACAGACAGATGGTTTTCATATTCCAGGAAGAGAAATAGGAGGTAGTGAAAACTTTCCAGATGTTCCTGATACTAACAATGATTTTATTGGAGAGCCTGATTACTTTACAGGAACAACAGGGTATAAACCTTATTGGAAAATTTACAATACAGGATCTGTTACAGGGATATCAGAAGGGCATTCCTCTGAGCCTAACTATAAAGGGCCTTGGGAATATGGTGAATTTTCATACTGGGAGTCAACAGAAGAATATCCTTGTGAAGAAGATGTGTGGGGAGACTTAGCTGGGCAACCAATTAGACATCATAAATTTCCAGATGTATTAATAAGTCCTATCATTGAAAATGGAGAGATTGTTTATGACAATAATAAAATTGTACCTGCAATGCAGGATGATGCAATATTTCCTATTGGAGTTAGAATAGACAATACCCAAATAAATTCCTTAATACAAACTTCTGACTTAACCCAAGATCAGAAAGATGATATTGTTTCTTATAAGATTGTAAGAGCTGATAGAGGAACTAATAAGTCTGTTATTGCAAAAGGTATACTTAGAAATGTAAATAAGTATACTAGAGATGAACAAGATTATTTCTACCCTAACTATCCATATAATGATTTAGGTACAGATCCATATGTGCTAGCTAACAATAATGCCTGGTCAGCTGACTCTGAAGCATGGTTAATATATCTACCTTCAGAAGAAAATGATCTGAGTTCACTTTCAAGCATTATTAATAATATTCAAGTTGAAGTAAATGGAACTTCAGGTGTATTTGAATACACTAGTGCTTTAAATGGTAAGGTGACACAAGCAGAAATACAATTAGATGAAGTTGTTGAAATTTGCTCATTGACAAGACCTGTTCCACTTTTAGGTAAGATGGTAATTGGTCCTGGTAATTATGATGTGTGGAGATGTTATACTGATAATCAACTTACTTCTTGTGGGCATGAAATAGAATGGAGAGATCCATTTACTGACTGGAATGATACACCTTATGTTTCTGAAGTTTACAGGACTCGAACCCTGAATGACGATGGTTTTCTTGGTATATACGGTAGTGAAAAGGTTACAGTAATTACTAAGGTAGGGGATGAACCATATCGTATAGATTGCCATCGAGTTTGGATTGGTTATTGGACAGATTGTTGTAGAGACAGAAAACAATTAATGGATCCGCAAGTGTTTGGTCCTGGAGAAGTAGAAGATCCTCCAGGGGTTAAAATAAGTTGGGATGACGAAGGGAATAGTCAGAGCAATAATAGTTGGAGAAATAGAAGAACAAGAAGTAGAAGATCCTCTTTAGGTTGTAAAGATGAAAAACCTCAACCTTCAATTGAAGAACAAGAAGAGATTTCATACAGACAAGTATTTAATTCACCAGAAACATCTTTTGGTCAACCATTCTTAGGGGGCGTGTTAAAACTTGAGAGTGTAATGTTTGGTGCAGGTAAAGCTCACTGGGTGCAAGTTAAAGATAATGCTAACTACAAGCTTCTTTCTAAAGAGGCCCAACAAGATGCGTTGGATAGTTCAAGAACTATGGCTGTACTAAGCAATCCAGCAAGTTTGGGTGTGATGTTTACAGCATATCAAGCATATTTAACTATCTATGTAAATGGTATTACAAGAAAGAATTATGCAATGTCATATAATTCTAGAGCTAACTATGATTATTCTTATAACATAGATAATAATACAGGTGGAGGAATTAAACAAAGAGATATAGATCTTACTAGATATTTAATACCTGGTGTTCAATCTCTTGGTACAGATGAAGATCCTATAAATAACTGGAATAGAGAAACATCTGTATTTATAAAAACTATAGAGAGTAGAGAGTATGATGAAAATACATTAGTTGATCCTATTCTTTTTCCAAGTAAAACTCCTAGTTTATTAAATGGAGCAGATTCAATCATTGAAGATAAATCTAGATATACAATTGGTTCAAAAGGTGCATGTGCTACTCCTGGACGAGAAGAAGATATTGAAGTAGTATCATATTACGCATCTATGAAGAATATTTTCCCTAATCAATATGGGCAGATGTATTCTTATACAACAGTTGATACAGGTTATCAACCCCTTATTGAAAAACAAGGAACTTCTACAATGTTTGGTGGAGATACGTTTATTTCTAGATTTGCGTTTAAAACAAAACTACCATTCTTTATAGATAACAGAGTGGGTGCTCCTGATGATAGTGATATATTCTATGACGAGATTGGCAATATCGGATATCCAAGATACTGGCATTCTTCAAGATCTATATTAGAGGATTATAATCTTACTTTTGCAGATCAAACAACACCAGTAAGAAATCTTATTTCATATAAAGCTCACAACTTTGATTGTCCTAATGATCCTTCCTCTGTTCCTGTAGGTGGAGGAGCATATAGAACATTTTATGATGGGTATATGTATTTATTTGCATACGGTATTCCAAACTTCTACTGTGAGAGTACATATAATACAGACTTACGTCAAGCATTTAATAATAAAGAAGGAGACTTTTGGCCTCACATAAGTTCTGGAATTCCTGACGATTGGGTACAAGAAACAAATGTTCCTATTGCTCAAGATAATACATATTATTACAATGTAACATTCTCTAAACAAAATAAAGAGAATGTATTTACACACCTTCCTCCTGATTGGGAAGATGATTTATGTTACACAGTGTATCCGTTTAGAGCAATTTACTCTGATGCAGCTGCAACAAGTGCTGACTCTAGAGTTAATAACTGGCTGGTTTATAGAGCGTTATCGCTTCATGACTTTCCACAGAACTATGGGAATCTTACATCTTTAGATGGTATTCAAAATAAAGCAATTCTTGCACGTTTTGAGAACAAGTCATTATTGTATAACAATCTACTAACGATTGATACTAGTAATCCACAAGCGGCATATATTGGTAACCCTAGACTTTTTGATAGTTCACCACCAATAGACTTTGCTGAAACAGACTTAGGATATGTAGGATCTCAAAATAAGTTTTTATTAAAGATACCTCAAGGACAAGTAACTGTTGATGCTAAGAGAGGACAAGTGTTCTTAGTACAAGGTGCTAAAGTATTAGATCTTACAGCATTTGGTTCTGGTGTTAATAGATTCATGGCTGATAATTTACCATTTGAAATATTACAACATTTTCCAAATGTGCCTACAGACAATCATTTCAATGGTATAGGTTTACATGGAGTGTATGATAGTAAATTTGAAAGAATAATTATTACTAAACTTGACTATACGCCTCTTAGTGATGATATTAAATATGATGAGGAGACAGGTGAGTTTTACATTGAAGGAACAGTGGCACCTCTTTTTAGACAAGCAGACCCAAATGCAAATTTAAAATCAACTTGTATTGCACATGTAAGTGATCAATTCAGTGGAACTTTAGAAGTGCAATATGTCCCTTGTGATGATGATGTAACATTAAATTTTACATTTGAATGCGGTTCCCCTATGTGTTCAGGAGTTGCAATACCTTGCAGTCAAGCTATAGTGTCTACTAATGTACGCTTATTTCCTGTAGCACCGTGTGGAGGAACTACTACTACCACTACGACTAATGCTACTACTACAACTAGTACTACTTTTCCTAGTAAGCCAACTACTACTACAACAACTACATTACAGATAACTACCACTACTACAACATTAGAAGAGGTACCTAGTGATCCACCAAGAACTATTATATATCTTGAGGACAAAGAGTACTTCTGTAATAGGTCTTGGACAATCTCGTTTGACTTCAATACAAGAAGTTGGATATCATTTCATTCTTATTTACCAAATTTTTATATTGGAGAAAATAATTTTTACTACTCTGGCATAAACGGATGCTGTACAAGCTTTGATGTTCCTAATTTAAAAGCTGTTGCTGGTAGACTTTTACCCCCTGAATTAATTACTACTACTACTACAACTGCAAGGGGTCCATTGTTTCCACCTCAAACTACAACAACCACTACATTAGATATTCAGCTAGATGGTGGAGCATTTATAAAAACTTTTTGTGATTTAGATGGTACAGGTGTAATAACAGTACCTCCTACGATAACTACTCCATGTTATACTCCATCAAAGAATGCAATAAATCCTGGTTTATTTTTAGAAGGATATCAAGTAGTAGGAGGAACTCCAACAATTACTACAAGTTCGCTAGAAGACGCTTGTGTAGGGATGAATTTAATATCTCCAAATATATTACCAATTACAATAAAAGTTTCTTATGAGAATTTTGTTATAGGTGAACCAGTATATGTTTGGAATTCTTTAGTTCCATATTGTGAAAGTCTTTCAGAAGGTTGGTACTCTAATCTTGAGTTAACCAATAGTGTATTTTATGTAGGTTCTAATTCCAAAATTCAAAAAATAGAAAATTGTGATTTTTGTTTAACTACTACTACTACTACACTTCCTCAACCAGCATTAGATGAATGTTGTGGATTTATTTCAGTAACTCCTGAAGGACTATACATAAGTACATCAGATGGAAATAACAATATTTATGATAGTACACAAGTCAATGGTTATATAGATGTTCCAGGATTTGTATATTCAGCAACAACAGGAGTTGCCTTTACATCAACTAAACTATGGACTATAGATACAGACATAAAGGAATGGGATATTACACTCTCTCCATTTACAGCAACGTTTAGTAGAGATATTACATACGGAGAAACTCCAAGCGTTGCAGGTAATATTGCACTAAGTGATACAGTATTGTTAGGTGTAGATTCTCTTATAGCTCCACAGAAGATTCTAGAAATAGATGTTACAGCAAATACAGCTGTAGTATATGCACCTTTTGAAATACAACCAAATAGAGTTATTGAAAGTAATTTATTATACACTACAAAAAATAAGTTAGTTTTAATATCTAAAGACGGACTAGACTATTACATTACACAATTTGATTACTCTACTGGTAATGTTGAATTAGATGTAAGCCTTGGACAACTTAGTGGTCGTGTTATGTTAATGGAATGTCAGTGTATAATTAAAGTTTTAATTGATAGCACATTATATATATTTGATCCAGTTAACGGACTTGTTAATATAACAAGTAGTGGGTTTCCATTACTTTCTCAGGAAGTTGTGAATTATAAAACACTGAGTCAATCATCAACATATATAAATTGTGGAATTGAAAATACAACTACAACAACTACTAGCACGTCTACTACAACTACCACTACTACACTGTCACCAAATTGTAATGAGTATGAAATTACTGGACCAGTAGCGATATACTATACAGATTGCTTTGGGCAACAACAAACAGTAAGTGTAGGTAGTGGACAAACAACAACAGTATGTGCAAGTGTAGGAATAATAGGGTCAACATTAATTGGACCATGCTCAACTAATCCTTAAATATGAATATAGTAATAAAATTAACAGCCTCTGGACCAAATTTAGGTCCCTTTGATATACTTTCTGAAACTAGAAAGGTGTTGAGAAGCGGTGTGTCTAGAATTGAATTATCAGATGGAATTACTGTTACTGTTACTGCAAAAGAAGATAACTTTATTATATTAAAATCTAATGGTAACTGTGCTATAGAAAAAGTTATACAAATAGAAGACATATCTACTAGTGATTATAACAATCTTAATTATAGTCAAATTGTTACAGGTTGCTTGTGGACACATTTAAAAAATCCACAAATATATAATTACTACTATGGAAAAATAGAACCATACATTATAGAGTATCCATTTTCATATAGCTATAATGATGAACTACTACAAAATGTAAAAGACTACAGTAAGGTATATAAATACTTACCGTCTGATGTTGGATCTTTTGACACTAATAGTAAAATACAAATAGATAATAAATGGTTTAACAAAGCTGTATTATATAACGGTCAACAATCTACAGGATTGTTAAAGCTTGTTCCTAAACCAGAGAATAATTTGTCAGCATATATGCAATATCCTATATTAAATACTGACAGTAAAACTATCACATTTTCAAAAAGTGATAACTTCTATCAGTATAACACATTCTGGGCATTACAAGTAGATGATGAATTACCATTATTTAATAGCTCTTGTGAATCACTGTCTATAGATAAAGTGATTAATCAATCTAATATGGATTATGGAAATAGATCATTTAAAAAAGCAACATTAAGAGCTAAGAATTTAAAGGTTAGACACATACTTGATGACTCATCAACAACACATATAGTAAGTCAGTTTATTGTAACACCATCACAAATATCATATAAATAATGGCAAAAGGTTTATCAGCAGCAAAAGCTAAAAAGATGCTAGAGGATGGAAGAGTCCGAGGCACTGCACTCACAGAGAAACAAAAGAAGTTATTTGGTGCAGTGGCTGATGGTGCCACACCTTTGAAAGCAATCAACGGTGGTTGGCTAGATAAGTTTGCTATGGGAGGAAGTCTTCCAGGTGCATCTGGTATGATGTATTCACGTAACTCTGGTTCTTCTGCAATGTCTCCTCCTAACCTTACTAAAGCTCAAGATGGAGATAAAGTAATGTATGGTACGCCTGAATATGAAGCTGCATATGAGGAAGGTAGATTTGCTCATGTACCTAATCTCTTAGATGAGGTTGTTATAGATAGTGGTGTAGATTATGAGAAAGATATTTATTATGATACCTTAACAGAGCAAGAAAAAGATCTTTATCACAACGACTATAGTCCAATTGGAACCGCTGTTAGAAGAAAAGCTCAAACAAAAAGAGGACTTGCTGAGGATACTTATGATTTTGTTAATCCTATAATGTATGGAGCGTTAGGTCTTGCTGGAGGTATGATGGCTGCTCCAGCAGTAACAACATTAGCTAGAGGTGCTGCACCATATGTAAGTAGATGGGTTCTTAACCCAATTCAAAAGGTGTTAGGTTATAAACCTTTTGGAGGCCCTGTAAGTATAGGTAATGTAATAGATGTAGGTAGTGCTGCTGATGCTGCTTATTCTACTCCTAAAGCATATGATAAATTCAAAGAAAATCCTAGTTTTGATACAGGGTTAGATCTTGGTTTAACAGCAATGGATATAATTCCATATGGTGAAATATTTACAGGAGGTAAAAACATTAAAAAAGCATATAATTATGCAAGCGACAAGGTTAGTACTCTTTTTAGAGGAATACCTCAAAATGCAAATATACCTACAGGGATTAATTTAGAAACAACACCTCTTAGAGATGCTGTCACTCAACCTAACATCTGGCCAACAAGTAGCCCATTGCCTAAAAACATGGAACCTTATATTTCTAAAAAGATTTATCCATTTAATAAAGAGCAAGAAGTATTTGAATCTTTTTTATCTACTGATAAACAACTTAAGAATATAGATTCAAAAAGTCTTTATTATGATCAAGCTGGAAAACTAATAACAAAAGGTGAAGCTGACAATCTTCTTTACCCACCAGAGTATCAAAAGAATGGTGGAGATGTAGATAAAGCACAGTATGGGAGAATACTGAGGTGGGGAAAGGATTTATATGATGGTATTAGAGGAGTTGATAATGTTGTTGATGTTGCAAACACAGTTAGAAAAACTAGTAAAATTGTTGATAATGCATGGGCAGTAAAACCGCTACCAGGATTGCATTTAAAATCAACAATGGACAATGGTGCTATTTCTAAAATAATAGAATCTAAGACTGGACTGATAAATACAGAACAAGCTTTAGCTATTATAGCTAAAGAATCAGGAGGCACTGAAAAGGTAGCTCTTATAAGACAACAATTGGGAGATAACATTCCTAAGAAAATAGATTATAATGACTTTAGAACAAAAACGCAAGAAAGTCTTATTCCTTTAGAAGTTAAAATAAATCCAGACGGTAGAGCTGCTTATGGTTTACAGAATATTGGCTATGGTGACTTTTGGGACGATGGTACAAAATTATCAGATGTTGGAATACTAGAAAATAATGCTTTAACTATTAGTAATAGAACTCAATTTGGTGGAGGTTCAAGTATGCATGGTAATCCTGATGACACATTAGGTCATGTACATTTTTTAAGAGATTTAGACAATCCACAAACATTAACTGTAACACAAATACAATCTGATGCGTTTCAAGGTGGATATGCAACAATGCCAAAAACTATAGAAGATGCTAACAAAAATATTTTACGAAATGAAAAACATCTTGAAAACCAAAAAAGAATTTTAAACAGTGCTGTTCAACAACCAGATAGTAGTTGGTTATATCCAGATGGCTCTTTAATTCCTGATGGTATACACAAACAAGGTGTACAAGGTCAAGAGGCAATAAATGCAATGCAAAGAGCAGAAGCAAAAAACCTTTCACAAAAACAATTATTAAAAAAGAATCATCAAGAAAGATATTTACAAGAGGTTGTAAATTATGCAGCTCAAAGAGGAGACCTAAATAAAGTAAGAGTTCCAACAATGGAAACTGCCGCTAAAATACAAAACTATACTCCTAATTATGATACTAATGTACCAGGTGCTGATGCATTTGAATTTAACCTTAGTGATTATGGTGGAACGGAACAAAGTATTCTTAAAAAATATAAAGATCAACCTAAAAATATTAAAAAACTATATGGTCAAGATGCTATAATAGTAACTGATGGAAAAGGTAATACTTGGTATGAGTTTGATATACC
>Ga0233413_10000118_pt1:0-30000 | contig 40569 bp, 52 predicted proteins | sample Na_anoxic_6_MG_FD_189019 | JGI IMG/M metagenome (GOLD analysis project Ga0233413, IMG submission 189019) | Seawater microbial communities from Saanich Inlet, British Columbia, Canada - Na_anoxic_6_MG | ecosystem: Environmental > Aquatic > Marine > Inlet | place: Canada: British Columbia...
GGCTTTATTTAATATTGCTGCATTAGCTATTCAACAAATTCAACGTCTATCACGTTCATAAAATTAATTTCAATACAATACAGGGAAAAATTGATAATTATTTGATTTTTCCTTGTTTCTTTTATATGAGTTCCATAAATCTCTATTTAATCCTCTACCCAAGAATCGTATACTTTACAATAACCTAATGATTTTTGATCCCAAAAAATCATTAGGCAAATTATTTTTTATCAAAAATATAGTTTAATTATCTTTGTAAGATTGTTTTAATACGTTAACGAACGTTTAATTTTTTTCATTCCAACGCTCTAAGACAACAGTATTTGAACCGTCATTATTTTGTTGATATTTTACTGGCTGAAATCCTAATTTTTGACTTTCACCGACAATGACTTCACCAGCATATTGCTGTGCAATTTTATCAATAAAACTTTCTACAGGGTATGGCTGTTCCCAAAAACTCATATCTACAACTAATTCATACTCCTGCCCATTCCATTTAAATGTTATATCATAACCATTAGGTTGGTTAATAACTAAATCTAATTTTTCTTCCTTAGAGATGCTTCTTTGTGTGTGTTTTTGGTGAACAATTTCCAATTTATTTAATGCTTTTTCTAAATAAGAAACATTTTGGAAACTTGTTTTCATGTTTGTAAAATGTGACATACTGATTTTAAGATAATTAAAGTTAGTATAGTATTCTAAGAAGTATTATAAATTACATAAATTAGTATTAACGTCTATTTTTCGTTAAGAAAAGCCAAAATAATTGAAAATTAACTTATATCCAATTGGATATAAGTTAATTTTCAATTATTTTGGCTTTTCTTAATAAATCTTGAACAGTTTGTGTTGGTTTTACACCACAATTTAACCATTTTCTAATCTTTTCAATTTCAAAATGTGACTGTTTAGTCAAAGGATTATAATAACCTACTTGTTCCACAGGACGACCATCTCGTCGCGCACTATTTTCCATAACCACTATTCGATATGTAGGATTTTTCTTGCGACCAGTTCGTGTTAACCGTAATTTTAACATAAATAATGTTTCTTTAGAAATTTTTTATAATAGTATATTATTCGTACTAAGAGAAATATTAACGTCTTGAGTAATACTCAATTACTAACAACTCATCTAACTCTAACAATAAGTCATTTCTATCACAATAGTTAGTGATTGTTCCTTCTAATTTTGTATTATCAAACGTTAAATGACCAGGTCGTTCAGCAAACCTTACATTTTTAAGATTTGTTTCAATCATATTTTTTGATGAAGATTTAGATTTAATACCAATAACATCATTTACCCGACATTGAAAACTAGCAATACTTACAGTTTTCCCATTGACAGTAATATGTCCATGGTTAACCAATTGTCTTGCACTTGCAATAGTTGGTGCAAAACCAAGACTAAAGCAAAGGCTATCTAAACGCATTTCTAACAATTGTAATAAGATTAAACCTGTTACACCATTACGTCGACGTGCTTCTTTAATATAGCGGAAGAGTTGACTCTCAGTTAAACCGTAATTAAATTTTAATTTTTGTTTTTCTTCTAATCTAACACCGTATTCAGTCGTTTTTTTATTTCCTTCTGAAGCACTTTTACCATGTTGGCCTGGTCTATCTTTTTTTTTAGATTGCTTCTGAGTTAATCCAGGTAATGTCCCTAAGCGTCTTGTAATTCGTAATTTAGGACCACGATAGCGTGACATAATAAATAAGCTATTTTTTTAATTAATTTTTCAGAATTTTTCTTGTAAATAATTTAAACTAGGGCGAGTGACCGGACTTGAACCGGCGAATGGCGGGACCACAACCCGCTGCCTTAACCACTTGGCCACACCCGCCATATAATTTACAATTCAATTCTATCAGGTTATAATAGTTTAAGTCTAGACTTTTTATACGTACGTAATAAATTTTAAAAATTCTTACATGAGTAACGGAAACAATTTTTATTTCAATGGACAAGAATATTGTACGAATCAACCAATAAACCTTATTGATTTACTTAATTATTTTAATTACCAACCCTCATTATTTGTTATTGAATATAATAATTTTATTTGTAATAAAAATGAATGGAATAAAATTAAAGTAAAAAAAAATGATCGAATTGAACTTATTACAATTGTTGGGGGTGGATAATTCTATAATTTTTTATAGAATTATCTGTAATTATACCTATCACATTCTTAGAATAATATCATGTCTTTCTTTTAAAATAGATTGTATATTTTGTAAAATATTATCAACTTCTTTAGTGATTAATGTTTTTTCACTGGATTGAAATGTTAATTGAATACATAAACTTGTTTGGGTTTCTGGAATTGAATTTCCACGATACTCATCTAATAATTTAACACCTTGTAAAAAAGCTGTTCCATTGTTTAGAATAGTCTTTTTAATTTGATCAAAGCTAATTTGTCGATCAACAAGGAATGATAAATCCTTAGTAATTTTTGGGTATAACGAATACTGTTGGTATAAAGCTAAACGTTGGGCCTGAAACTCATTTTTAATTATTTCCAAATTAAATTCGAATAAAAATAAATCTACTGAAATATTATTCCTTTTTGCTAAAACTGGGTGAATTTGTCCAAAAATCCCAAGACTAATATCATTATCTAAATATAATTCAGCTGTTCTATACGGGTGTAGTATAGTTTTATAGTCCTTTAATACAGAAACTTTCCAATAGATTTCAATATTCAATTTTTTAAAAAGTTCTTCGATTTTTCCTTTTGCTTCAAACCATGATAATGTTTTCGGTATATCATTCCATTCCCGTTTGGTTTTTAAACCTCCAAAAACACCAGAAACAACTTCTTTCTCTATATAATTTAAATTAACATCCCCTGAAAAAACATGGCCATATTCAAATCCTTCTAAAATGGAATTTCCTTGTTTTAAATTTTCAGTTGTAAGCCTAATTAAATTTGGTAAAAGAGTTGTTCGTAATGTTGAACAGTCAGTTAACAAAGGATTAACTAATTTGATTGTATTTAATGTTTGTTCATTTACAAGCGAATATTGAATTAACTCATTAAAACCTTCATTTAAAAAACAACTTGTTAATTTTTTTCGAACTTGGTAACTGAAATCTTCTTTACCAATTTTATAAATATTAGGTAAATTTGTAACAAATTTATTAAAACCATGTAGGCGACCAATTTCTTCAATTAAATCAATTTCCCGTTCAATGTCATCCATTCTAACTCTTGGGATTTCAACAAACCAGATTAAATCCTTTTTATTAAATGAAAATATAAAATTCAACCGGGTTAAATATTCAGTAATTTGATTTGGTAATAAATTACTAGGTTTATTTGTAATTTTGTCACATACTGGACCTAGAATTTCTATAATAGTATCGTAATGTAAAACAATACTTGGTAATTCGGACTCTTCTGTTTGTGACGTTGTATGAATTTTACAAATAAGATTAGGATTTGAAATTCTTAATAATTGAATTAATCGTAATAAAGATTCATTAAAATGACTATTATTTAATCCTTTTTCATAACGAGCGGATCGATCTGTTCGAAGTCCAAGTGCTCGAGATTGTTGTCGAATTTTTTTTGAATTAAAAATTGATGCTTCAATTAATAAAGATTTCGTTTGAGTTGTATAACAAACGTTTTTATTTGTAATAATTCCTGAAATACTTAAAGGGTAATTATTTGCATTTAAAGTTAAGATATCTTTATTTAATTTATATTCCAAATCATTAGTAGCAATAAAATTATTTTCTTCATGAATTGCACTTAATGATAATGAAAAATCTAAGGTTTCTAATTTATTTTGAATTTTAGTTAAATCATAAAATTCAAAAGGGTAACCCGTTTCTAATAAAAGATAAGCTTGAAAATCTAATAGATTATTAGACGGTTCTATTCCTGAACAAATTAATTTCTCAGTTAACCATCTTGGAATTGTAAAATTATCTAAATTCTCAATAGTAATCGCTACAAAAGTGGAGTATTCTAACGATTTTTGAAAAGAATTAAAGGTATTTTGGATATTCTGTTCATACTCAAAATTAGAGTTATTAAATTTTGACCCCTTCGCTGGTTTATTTGTTAAAGCTATAATTTCTTTTGCAATACCTTTAACAGATAAACTATCTGCTCTATTTGCTGTTGCTGAAATATCTAAAATTGTTCTTTTTTGATTATTAACTGTTAATTCTAATACTTCTTCAACTTCGAATCCACCAAGTGTAAGCTTATTAATTAAGTCATCTAATTCTACTATTTCCAGACTGACTAATTCATTGATCCAATCTAATGATATATACATTTTAAAGTTAGAATAAGTTTTTATAATTAATTGGCTTTTGTAAATACTAAGCCATTACTTTCTCCATAACGTTCCATAAATCTCATGAAACGGTCCCAAGACTCTGGACTTTTCATTATATAAATTGATTCAATTGCTTCTGGTTTTCCATTTACAAAACGGGCATTCACATCCCGTGTTTCTAAAGTACCTTCCTCGTCAATTAAATACATTCCAGTAATTTCGCCTTCTTTTGCAGTGCTTTTATCTAAAATATTTGGATTCTTAAATTGAAATGTTGCTGTTCCTGTACTACCATCACGTGAACGTGTAAGTCGTATATCGGGTAGAACTTTTTCATCTAATCCTTTTATGAATTGAATCTTAGCTTCCATAATTTTATCATTAAAAATTTATACGAAGTTTAGTTTATCGAAAACTTTAAATAATGTAAATTATCTAGACTCAGGTAGCATACAAATTATTTTTAAACTGGGGTGGCAGGATTCGAACCTACGAATGGCGGAGTCAAAGTCCACAGCCTTACCGCTTGGCGACACCCCAAAGCAGTAACACAGTTTAATAAAATTAAACTTTTATTTATTGGGCAAGAAGGGATTCGAACCCCTGACACCGTAGTTCGTAGCCACGTGCTCTAGTCCACTGAGCTACAAGCCCAAACTGTGTTACATAGAATTATAATAATAGGAAGTGTTACTTTTAGTAAACCTTTTAAAAAAAGATTTTAATCAAATTACTAAAATCACTTGCAAACTTAGTATATTTTCCTTTAAAATGAAATTTCGAATTAGTTAACTAAAAATCGATAATTATGTCAAAAAAAATCTTATACCAAGATAATGCAAGACGTGCATTAGAACGTGGAATGGAAATCATGGTGGAAGCTGTTTCCGTAACACTTGGACCAAAAGGCCGAAATGTAGTACTAGAAAAATCTTATGGTTCTCCTCAAATTGTTAATGATGGTGTAACTATTGCGAAAGAAATTAAATTAGAAGACCATATTGAAAACACTGGTGTTTCATTGATTCGTCAAGCTGCAGCTAAAACAAATGATGTTGCCGGAGATGGGACTACAACAGCAACTGTGCTAGCTTATGCAATGGTTAAAGAAGGCTTAAAAAATGTGGCTGCTGGGTCAAATCCAATTTCTATTAAATTAGGGATGGAAAAAGCTACTCAATATTTAGTTACACAAATAAATGAATTCGCTCAACCCGTTGAAGATATTCAAGCAATTCAACAAGTAGCATCAATTTCAGCTGGAAACGATAATGTCATAGGTTCATTAATTGCAGATGCCTTAGATAAAGTCGGTAAAGAAGGTGTAATTTCTCTTGAAGAAGGAAAAGGAATCACTACTGAGTTAGAAATTACTGAAGGCATGAAAATTGAAAAAGGGTTTATTTCACCTTATTTTATTACTAATACAGATAAAATGGAAGTTTCCTACGAAAATCCTTATATCTTACTTACAGATAAAAAAATTACCTTAATTCAACAAGATTTATTACCAATTTTAGAGCAGATTACTAAAACGAAACGACCTTTATTAATTATTGCAGAAGATGTTGAAAAAGAAGCATTAGCCACATTAATATTAAATAAACTGCGTGGAATTGTAAACGCTGTAGCTGTTCGAGCACCTGGTTTTGGTGAATTAAGAAAATTAATGCTTCAAGATATTGCAGTTTTAACTGGTGGAACTGTAATTACCCAAGATGCTGGGCTAAGTTTAGAGAATGTTCAATTAAATTTATTAGGACAAGCTCGACGTGTAATTATAACAAAAGATAGTACAACAATAGTTGGGGATGGATTAGAACTTGAATCTATTAAAACACGTTGTGAGCAACTTCGAAAACAAATTAATGTTGCGGACACGACTTATGAAAAAGAAAAATTACAAGATCGAATTGCTAAATTATCTGGTGGTATAGCTGTTATCCGCGTAGGAGCTATTACTGAAACAGAGATGAAAGATAAAAAATTACGCTTAGAAGATGCAATTAATGCTACACGTGCAGCTGTTGAAGAAGGTATAGTTCCAGGTGGAGGTACAACATTAGCGCATTTATCTGATAATTTGATAACATGGTCAAAAAATAATTTACGAGAAGATGAATTAATTGGATCATTAATTGTCGCAAGAGCAATTCTTGCGCCCTTACGTCGAATAGCAGAAAATGCAGGTATCAATGGTGCTGTAATTATTGAAGAAGTACAAGAACAAGAATTTGAAGTTGGTTATAATGCAGCAACAAATACATTTGGTAATATGTATGATGAAGGTGTTGTAGACCCAGCAAAAGTAACCCGTTCTGGATTACAAAATGCTACATCTATTGCTAGTATGATTTTAACAACAGAATGTATTATTGTCGATGAAGAACAAAATTTAAACGAATAAAAATTCGTTTAAATTTTAAAAAGGTTATAAATCGTTTAAGTCACCCATTGAGTCATTCATTGATTGAGTTTCATCAACCATATTTTTCATTGCTAATTTTAATTCATCAACAATAGATTTTAATGATTCAAAATTTTCTATCTTAATATCTTCTCGGATTTTTTCAATTAAATTTTTAACATTATCTTGTTGTTCATTCGAAATTTTATCATTTAAAAGATCAAGTTCTTTTTCAGCTTCAAAACATAAAGTTTCTGCTTGATTTTTTAAATCAATATTTTGTCGTTTATCTTGGTCAACTGAAGCATATTTTTCAGCTTCCGCTAACATTTCTTCAATTTCATTTTGCTCTAAATTAGAAGCACCTTGAATTGTTACTGATTGTTCAATACCTGTTTCAACTTCTTTAGCTTTAACTGATAATAATCCATCAACATCAATATCAAAAGTAACTTCAATTTGAGGAACACCTCGATCTGCCTCTGGAATCCCATCTAAGCGGAAATTACCCAAACTTTTATTACCCGTTACTAATTCACGCTCACCTTGTAAAATATGAATTTCTACATTTACTTGGTTATCAACAGCAGTTGAAAACATTTCTGATTTTTTCACTGGAATTGTTGTGTTTCGGGCAATAATTTTTGTCATAACTCCACCTAATGTTTCAACACCTAATGATAATGGAGTTACATCTAATAATAAAATATCTTTAATTTCACCTGCAAGGATTCCTGCTTGAATTGCTGCACCAATTGCTACTACTTCATCAGGGTTTACTGACTGGTTAGGTTTTTTATCAGTTAATGATTCAACTAAGTTTTGAATAGCTGGAATTCGAGTTGAACCCCCCACTAATACTACTTCGTTGATATCTAATTTTTCTAACCGTGCGTCTGTTAAAGCTTTTTCTACTGGAATTCTACAACGTTGAATTAATTTTTGACATAAACTTTCAAATTTTTCACGTGTTAGTTTTGTTTCAATATGTTTTGGTCCGGTTTTATCTGCTGTAATAAACGGTAAATGAATTGTAGTTTCTTCAACAGTTGATAATTCCATTTTTGCTTTTTCAGCTGCTTCTGTTAATCTTTGTAATGCTTGAATGTCATCTGTTAAACAAATACCTTCTGCATTTTGGAAATCATCTACAAGCCAATTCACTAAAACTTTATCAAAATCATCACCACCTAAATTAGTATCACCAGCCGTAGACAATACTTCAAAAATACCATCACCAACTTCTAAAATTGAAACATCAAATGTCCCACCACCTAAATCAAAAACTAAAATCGTTTCATTTTGTTTTTTATCTAACCCATACGCTAGAGATGCAGCTGTTGGTTCGTTAATAATTCTAAGGACTTCAATACCAGCAATTTTTCCAGCATCCATAGTTGCCTGACGTTGTGAATCATTAAAATAAGCAGGAACGGTAATAACAGCTTGAGTTACTTCTTGCCCTAAATATGTACTAGCATCATTAATTAATTTTCTTAAAACTTGAGCAGAAATTTCTTCAGGACTAAATTCTTTACTTAAAGAAGAACAGTTTATTTTAATATTTCCATTTGAATCTTTTAAAACTTTATATGGTAACTGTTTTGCTTCTTGTGAAATTTCATTTTCTTTTGAACCTATAAAACGTTTTACTGAAAAGAATGTATTGGCTGGGTTAATCACAGCTTGACGTTTAGCAATTTGACCTACTAATAATTCTTGTTTCTTTGTGTATGCAACAATAGATGGTGTAGTTCTTAAACCCTCAGCATTTGTAATAACACTAGGTTGTCCACCTTCGATAGCTGCCACAACTGAATTAGTTGTACCTAAATCAATACCTACTACTTTTCCCATAATATCTTTTATATATATATCTAATTTACATACTTATATATAATAATTTTTATAAAAAAAGAAGTTCAACGTCCGTAAAGTTTTTAATAAAAGTGTCTATTTATCTTATATAGACAAATTATTCAAAATTTCTTAAATTATTATAAATGATTTAACAATAGAGATTGTTTTATTCATTATTCTTGTTTCTATAAAACGTTAATATAGATAATTTATTTTTGGAGAAATATTGTGTCTTTAGGTTTATTAGGTAATAAAATTGGTATGACGCAAATTTTTGATGATACCGGTAATATTATTCCAGTAACAATCTTAAAAATTGGTCCATGTATTATTACACAAATTAAAACAGTTTTAACTGATGGTTATGATGCAATTCAAGTTGGTTATGGAACAGTTCCAAGTAAATATTTAACGCAACCTGAATTAGGTCATTTACAAAAATCAAATATTCAACCTTTAAAATATTTAAAAGAATTTCGTGTTAATACAACTGATGAATTTACAGTTGGTCAAATTCTAAATGTTGAATCATTCTCAACAGGTCAGCTTATTAATATAACAGGGAAAAGTACCGGAAAAGGGTTTTCTGGTCTTCAGAAACGTCATAACTTCACAAGAGGTCCAATGACACACGGTTCAAAAAACCATAGAGCACCAGGTTCCATTGGTATGGGTACCTCACCTGGTCGTGTTTTACCAGGCAAAAAAATGGCAGGGCAGTTAGGAAATAAAATTACAAATATTAGAAAATTAAAAGTTATTCAAGTAAATAGCGCTGAAAATATTTTAGTAGTAAAAGGTTCTGTACCAGGTAAACCTGGCAACTTACTAAGTATTGCTGCTTCAGAATAACCGAAGTTTTATTATCAAAGAAATGACTATAGGTAAGATAAAGTATGACTGTTCAAAAATTTATTAAATATAATTCATTAGATATAAATGGACAAGTTTTAAATGACGAACACAAATTAGAACTAAATGTACTTGAAAAATCAGGTAATTATTTGATTCATAAAGATATTTTAAGACATCAAATTTCTCAAAAACAAGGGACAGTTTCAACTAAAACAAGAAGTGAAGTTCGCGGTGGTGGTCGAAAACCTTGGCAACAAAAAGGAACAGGTCGAGCCCGTGCAGGTTCAAACCGTTCACCTTTATGGAAAGGGGGTGGTGTAATTTTTGGTCCTAAACCAAAAAAAGTTGTTCTAAAATTAAACAAAAAAGAGCGTAAATTGGCTTTACAAACTTTATTGTATAACAAACGGAACAATATTTCAGTAATTGACAATTTAGAAAACGTAATTGATTCACCTAAGACTAAAACATTTTTAAACATTTTTAAAAAGTGCGGTATTGAATTAGAACAAAAAGTTTTAATTATTGTTTCTAAAAAAACAACACCTTTGAAACTCTCTGTGCGAAATATAAAAAATGTCGAATTAATTTCCGCATCAAATTTAAATACTTTGAGTTTATTAAAAGCAAAACAAATTTTATTAACACCATTAGCGGTAAATGATATAAAGGAGACTTATTGTGGTTGATTCTTCATATTTTAATCGTAGCAGTACTGATATTATAAAATATCCACTGATTACAGATAAAGCTACAAGACTTTTAGAAAATAATCAATATAGTTTCATTGTAAATCCTTCATCTGATAAAATTACAATTAAGGCCGCAATTGAATATTTATTTAATGTAAAAGTAACAAAAATTAATACTTGTCAACTTCCAAAAAAGAAAAAACGTGTAGGAAAATATATTGGCTGGAAATCACAATATAAAAAAGCAATTGTAACTTTAGCAGATGGCGATACAATAAACTTATTTGCAGAAAATTAACAACTATAGAATAGAAAATAATCAAGTTTATGAGCATTCGTCTTTATAAATCATATACACCAGGTACACGTACCAGAGCTTTATCAAGTTTCTCAGAAATTACAAAAAGTAAACCTGAGAAAAAATTACTTCAAAAAAACCACCGAAAAAAAGGACGAAATAACCGTGGTGTTATTACAATCCGTCATAGAGGTGGTGGGCATAAAAGAAGATATAGATTAATCGATTTTAAACGTAAAAAGTATGGAATTGAAGCAACTGTTGCATCAATAGAATATGATCCAAACCGTAATGCACGAATTGCGTTAGTTCATTATGAAGATGGTGAAAAACGGTATATTTTACATGCAGATAGTGTGAATGTTGGGGATAAAATTATTTCTGGTTCTGGAGCTCCCTTAGATAATGGAAATACTTTACCATTAGAAGAAATTCCTTTAGGAACATCAATTCATAATATTGAACTAATACCAAATAAAGGAGGACAGTTAGTACGTTGTGCCGGAACTTCTGCTAAAATTTTAGCAAAAGAAGGAAACTATGTTACATTACGCTTACCTTCTAAAGAAATTCGCTTAATTCGTAAAGAATGTTTTGCAACAATTGGTGAAATAAGTAACAACGATGCTTTTTTAGTACAAAGTGGAAAAGCTGGTCGAACACGTTGGCTTGGTAAACGTCCTACGGTTCGTGGTTCAGTAATGAATCCATGTGATCACCCACATGGTGGTGGTGAAGGTCGTGCTCCTGTAGGTCGGACTCGTCCATTAACTCCATGGGGTAAACCAGCACTGGGGATAAAAACACGAAAAAGAAAAAAAGCAAGTAATGCATACATTCTTCGTCGTCGAGCATAATCTAAATTTCAAGAAAATATAAATTAAGAAAATATCTTCAAGATGTCAAGATCATTAAAAAAAGGCCCTTTTATTGCGTACCATTTATTAAAAAAAGTGGATAAAATGAACGCAGCGGGAAAAAAAGATACAATTACTACTTGGTCTCGAAGTTCAACGATTTTACCAAGTATGATAGGCCATACTATAGCTGTATATAATGGGAAACAACACGTACCTGTTTTTATTTCTGATCAATTTGTTGGTCATAAATTAGGAGAATTTGTTTCTACTCGAACATTTAAGACACACATTAAAACCGATAGAAAAACAAAACGTTAAGGAAATCTTTCAATGGTACAAAAGATTATTGATCCAAACCTGCATATTAAAACATTTAATGTGAAGTGTGATAAAAAATTATCACCATTTACCAAAACAATTCTTCAAAGTTTTAAATGTAAACTTTATTATTATGTAATTGATGATCTTTTATATCTTTTAAAATCAAACCCAGATGAACGGGATTACCTATTACAGATTTTACACTCAACTGTTATTTTTCTTCAAAATAATTTGTATGTAAATTTTTTTGATATCTATGTGTATGACATTGCCATAAATGAAGTGTCAAATTTTAATAGATTTGTTAATGACCAAACAGGACAGTTTAAAGTTTCAAATAATATCATTATTAAATTCGCTTACCAAATTAAACCTATTACTAAAAAACTTGAAACAGTTTGGTAAATAATTCTGAATTTAATCCTAGGAATTTTAAAATGAATGTGTTAGTGGTTATAAAATATAAGTAGGAAAAAATATTAAAGAGAATAGTTTATGTCTAACGCTCAATCAGTAAAAGCTGTAGCAAAATATATTAGGATGTCACCACATAAAGTAAGACGAGTTTTAAATCAAATTCGGGGTCGATCATACCAAGAAGCATTAATGATACTTGAGTTTTTACCTTTTGATGCTGGTGGACCCGTTTGGCAAGTTGTTCATTCAGTAGCTGCAAATGCAAAAAATAATTATAATTTAGATAAAAAAAAATTAATTATTGATGAAGTATATGCAGATGAGGGGCCTAAATTAAAACGTATCCGTCCACGTGCACAAGGTCGTGCATATAAAATATTAAAGCCAACTTGTCATATTACAATTGTTGTAAAAGAAACAAGTTAACTAACTTGATTTATAAAATGTATTTTAATTAAAAGGATTATTTCGGTGGGACAAAAAACACATCCATTAGGATTTCGCTTAGGGATTACACAAGAACACAGGTCTGCTTGGTACGCCAATTTTAATGAATACGCAAATTTGTTAAAAGAAGATGATCAAATTCGAACATACCTTGGTAAATTAGCAAAAACAGCTAGTATTTCAAATATTAAAATTAACCGGAATGGTTTAGGTGACCAAATTCAATTGAATATTGAAACAGGGCGTCCTGGAGCTTTAGTTGGAGAAAATGGTTTAGGACTTGAAAAACTTTTAAAAAATATTAAGAAATTTTTACCAGTAAATCGACAAATTACTATAAATATTATTGAAGTAGAAAAAGTAAATTTAAACGCTTCATTAATTGGGGATTTAGTTGTAAAACAATTAGAAGAACGTGTTGCTTTTAGAAGAGCAATACGAGAAGCTCTTCAAGCAGCACAAGAAGATAATGTTAGTGGTATTAAAATTCAAGTTTCTGGTCGATTAAATGGTGCTGAAATTGCACGAAGTGAATGGATTCGAGAAGGTCGAGTACCGTTACAAACTTTAAGAGCAGATATCGATTATGCTACAAAAGAAGCTAATACTATTTACGGTGTATTAGGTGTTAAAGTTTGGTTATTTAAAAATGAAATTTTAGCAAAATAACGACAATTATATATTTTTTATAAGTTTAATTTATTATGTTAAGTCCAAAAAGAACAAAGTATAGAAAGTATCACCGAGGACGGATGCGTGGAAAAGCAACACGTGGTAATGAAGTAGCATTTGGTGATTACGGGTTACAGGCTTTAGAACCAACTTGGATCACATCAAGACAAATTGAGGCAGCACGTCGAACAATTACTCGTTATACAAAACGTGGTGCTTCTTTATGGATTCGTATTTTTCCAGATAAAACTGTAACAGCACGTGCTGCAGAATCACGTATGGGGGCAGGTAAAGGGGCCGTAGATTATTGGGTAGCTGTAGTTAAACCGGGTACTATACTTTTTGAAATTGCATCTGTCCCTGAAGAAGTTGCACGTGCTGCTTTCAATTTAGCAGCTTATAAATTACCCATAAAAACAAAATTCATTATTAGAACTAAAATTAAATAAATTATGAGTTTGCCTCAATTTAGTGATATTAAAGCACTTTCAAATACTGAAATATCTGAAGCGATTATTAAAACAGAAAAAGAATTATTTAATTTAAAATTTAAGAAAGCCACTCGGCAGCCATTCAAATCACATGAAATTAAATATGCCAAACGTACATTATCACAATTAAAAACACTTTTAACTTTACGATTAAATGAATTAGAAAGGACTAATTCAACTGCGTTAGTTAACTTGGTCCAAGAACAAAATTATTTGACTGGGAATTTTTAAACAAATCTTAATGACTATCTAAACTACAGAAGGAATTTTAATGCCGGTAAAAGAAAAAATTGGAATTGTTGTAAGTAATAAAATGGAAAAAACAATTGTTGTAAAAGTTGAGAGTCGTTTTCCACATCCGATCTATTCCAAAACAATGACAAAAACAAAAAAATATTTAGCTCATGATGAATTGGGTGAATGTAACATTGGAGACCAAGTACTAGTTCAGGAAAGTCGTCCCTTAAGTAAAAGAAAACGTTGGATATTAACCAAGATTCTTTCAAAATCATCTTTAATTAGTTAAAAGTAAATTTTTATGATCTATCCACAAACGATGTTAACAGTAGCCGATAACACCGGTGCTCGAAAAATTATGTGTATTCGAGTTTTAGGTGGAAATCGAAAATATGCAAAAATCGGTGATACTATTATTGGTGTAGTTAAAGAAGCTATTCCAAATATGCCTATTAAACGATCAGATATTGTACGAGCTATTATCGTACGAACTTCAAAATCGATTCGTCGTCAAGACGGTATGTATATTCGTTTTGATGACAATGCTGCAGTTATTGTTAATCTTGATAATAACCCGCGGGGTACCAGAGTTTTTGGCCCTGTAGCACGTGAAATTCGTGATAAGAATTTTTCTAAGATTGTTTCATTGGCACCGGAGGTTTTATAAATGATAAAACAACAAAAAATACATGTTAAAATTGGTGATAATGTAAAAATTATTTCAGGTTTTGATAAAAATAAAACTGGCGAAGTAATTAAAATTTACCGGAATACAGGAAAAATTCTTGTTAAAGGAATAAATTTTAAATTTAAACACATTAAACCTAATACAGATAATGAAGTAGGAGAAATTAAACAAATTGAAGCTCCAATTCATCATTCAAATGTAAAATTAAATGTAACAGATTCGTAATAATATGTCTAATTCAAATTCATTCCAAGAAATCGCTGAAATTCATAGTTTACTTGAAGATATTAAAACAGAGTATACTCAAGGAATTCGAGGCGTTTTACAAAAAAATGATCCTGATCTTTTTAAAAATGTTCATACAATTCCAAAACTAGAAAAAATACAAATAAACCGTGGTTTAGGATTAGCTGCACAAAATACAAATATTTTAAAAAAAAGTATTGAAGAGTTTAAAGCGATTACGGGTCAAAAGCCTTTAATTACTCGTTCAAAAAAAGCAATTGCTGGTTTTAAAATTCGTGAAGATATGGAGTTGGGCTTAAGTGTAACCTTACGAGGTGAAAAAATGTATGCATTTTTAACAAAACTTGTCTTCTTTACTTTTGCCCAAATTCGAGATTTTCGTGGTTTATCAGTAAGAAGTTTTGATAAAGCTGGAAATTATACTTTAGGATTAAAAGAGCAATTAATTTTTCCAGAAATTAACTACGAAGATATTGATCAAACCCAAGGTTTTACAATTAGTTTAGTTTTTTCATCATCAAGCCGTAAAACACGCTCACAAACATTTGATAAAGTTTTAAATGGAATGATTCTTCTAAAATTCTTAAGATTTCCTTTAAATGATTGTGGTTATTATGAAAAATATGCTTCTTTAGCCGAAGTTAATCAAACTTGGGATAAAAAGAAACATTTACGACGTAAACGATGGTCTCAAGACTAAAATAAAATAAATGGTGAAAAATAAATAAGGAGCCAATTGTGGTAACAGATACTATTTCAGATATGTTAACTCGTATTAGAAATGCAAATATGGTAAAGCACCAAATTGTGCAAATTCCTGCGACAAAAATGTCGAAATCTATTGCAGAAATTTTAAAAGAAGAAGGGTTTATTGAAAATTTTGAAACCTATATTGAAGATAAATATTCATATTTATTAGTTTCATTAAAGTACAAAGGAAAATCACGTGAACCAGTTATTTGTAAAATTGAACGAGTAAGTAAACCAGGTTTACGTGTTTATGCAAATTCAAAAAAGTTACCCAAAGTTTTAGATGATTTAGGGATTGCTATTATATCAACTTCAAAAGGTGTAATGACAAACTTGAAAGCACGAGAGCTTGGTATTGGTGGCGAAGTTTTATGTTATATTTGGTAATTGGAGTAGTTAAAATATGTCACGTATAGGAAAATTACCAATTAAAATCCCTTCAAATGTTGATGTTATTTGCAATGGGTTAGACGTTACTGTTAAAGGTAAGTTTGGGACATTACAAAATCAAGTTCCTAACGTATTAGGACTTGAAAAAACTGATGGGACTTTAGTTGTGAGTCTAAAAAATAAAACACGTACAGGAAGTGCTTTACATGGTTTATACCGAACACTAATTAATAATATGGTAATTGGAGTTTCTGAACAATTCCAATTAAAATTAAATTTAAATGGTGTAGGTTATCGAGCAAGTGTTCAAGGAAAATCACTTGTTTTAAACTTAGGTTATAGTCACCCTGTTAATATTGATATTCCAGATGAGATTTCAGTTACAGTTGAAAAAAATACAGGAATTACTTTAAAAGCCTGTGATAAAGAACAATTAGGTTTATTTGCTGCACAAATAAGATCATGGCGAGTTCCAGAACCATATAAAGGTAAAGGTATTATTTATGAAGGCGAAGTTGTAAAACGTAAAGCTGGAAAATCAGGTAAATAATAGGAATTTACGTTGTAACAATAGTTTAAAAAATTAATTCTAACAACAAATCAAATTATGAAACTTTCAAAACGAGTTTTATTAAAACTTAAAAATAAAAATAAAAAATTAAAACCTCAAAAATTTAAACGATTAAAACGTGAAAGTTTACGAGGTTTAGTAAAAGGTACCCAGGAACGTCCACGTTTATCTGTTTATCGTTCAAACGAAAACATTTATGCCCAAATTATTGATGACACTACGTCTAAAACTCTTGTTTCTTGTTCAACATTAGATCGTGATATTAAACTTGGTGTGAAAAATGGCCGTACATGTGATGCTTCACGAATAATGGGACAAAAGTTAGCAGAACTTAGTTTAAAACAAAATATCACTAAAATTGTATTTGATAGGGGTCCTTATCTTTACCATGGACGAATTAAAGCATTAGCTGATGGTGCACGTGCTGGTGGTCTTCAATTTTAATAATCAATTTGAGAATTACAAACTATAAGTTTAAGAAAATTTTATGAGTACCAATTTAAAACAAGCTAATAAATTAAAAAAAAATTCGCGACGAAATGATAATAGAAATGAACCAAAATTTGTCGAACGGTTAATTAAAATCAGCCGAGTATCAAAGGTAACAAAAGGTGGAAAAAAATTAAGTTTCAGAGCTATTGTTGTTATTGGTGATGAAAAGGGTCAGGTTGGTGTTGGTGTAGCCAAAGCTGATGATGTTGTAAATGCATTTAAAAAAGCAAAAACTGATGGTCGAAAGAATTTAATTAAAATTCCTATTACTAAATCATTAAGTATTCCTCACCGTGTTATTGGAACTTTTGGAGCCTGTAAGGTTCTTATGCGCCCATCCATTGAAGGTTCTGGTGTAATTGCTGGTAGTTCTATCCGGACTGTTTTAGAAGTTGCTGGGATTAAGAATGTTATTGCGAAACAGTTAGGCTCTGATAATCTATTAAATAATGCTCGGGCATCTATTTGTGCTCTAAATAATTTAACAACAAAATCAGAGGTAGCGAAAAAACGCGACCTTAATTTAAATTAAGATTTTTATCTAGTAAATCCTAAAATATTAAAGTATGATTAAACAAATTAATGACAAAAATATTCTACTGAATCGTCTTTTATTAAGTTTAGGAATATTAATCTTTATTCGTGTTGGGACCTTTTTACCAGTTCCAGGAATTAATCATGGTCATTTAGCGTTTTATTTAGAACGCCATTCAATGACAAAAAGTTTAGTAAGTACTTTTGCAGGTAATAATACATTTGTAATTGGATTATTTACATTAAATATATTCCCATATATTAATGCCTCAATATTAATGCAAGTATTGATTAGTCTTTTTCCAAACCTTTCAAAATTACAAAAAGAAGGTGGTGGGGAAGGAAGACGAACAATAAATAAATTAACACGATTAATAACATTAGGTTGGGCGTTAATCCAAAGCTTTACTATTGCTTTTTATCTAAAAAGAGCTTTATTTGATTGGAATTTATACTTAGCAGGTGAGATTATAATTTGGCTAACAACTGGAGCAATGATAGTACTTTGGTTAAGTGAAATCATTACTGAATATGGGCTTGGTAATGGAGCTTCATTATTAATTTATACAAACATTGTTTCAAATTTACCAAACTTTGCTAAAAATTTATTTATAAGAGCAGATCAGGATGTTTCAATTGGTGCTTGGTTCACAATTGCAACCATTTTTTTCATTGCTATATATGGAATTGTGTTATTGCAAGAAGGGACAAGAATTGTCCCATTAATTTCATCAAAACAATTAAATCAAACAACACGATCGTTTTCATCACCGTCTGAAATCGAGAATAACTATATTCCATTGAGATTTAACCAAGCTGGAGTAATGCCTATTATTTTAACAACGGCTGTTTTAGTAATTCCTACATATATTAGTAATTTAGGATTATTACCAATACTTACACTTCCAGTATTTATTAAATCATCAAAACTTATTTATTGGTTTAGCTATTTTATTTTAATCTTATTATTTAGTTCATTTTATTCAACAATTGTCCTAAATCCAAAAGATATATCAAAAGAATTACAGAAAATGGCTGTGTCAATTCCAGGAATAAGACCTGGTATTGAAACAACATTTTATTTAAAGCAAGTAATGCAAAGAGTTACCTATTTAGGTGCGATTATGTTATCAATTCTTGCAACTTTACCAAATTTAATAGAAACAATTTTACCAGGTTCAAGTTTTAATGGCTTAGGAACCACATCTTTATTAATATTAGTTGGTGTAATTCTTGATTTATCAAGAGAGATTAGAAGTATTATCTTGTCCAATATTTATAACGAGATGTTTAACTAAACAAAGTAAAAAATTATTTATTTATTTGAAAAGTAAAATGAAAGTTCGTCCTTCTGTCAAAAAAATGTGTGATAAATGCCGTGTTATTAAACGACACGGAAAAATTATGGTAATATGTACAAATCCAAAACATAAACAACGTCAAGGTTAATATTTTTAAGGAGTTTACAACGTGGTAAGATTAATAGGGGTTGATTTACCAAGAAATAAGAGAGTTGCATATGCATTAACTTATATTCATGGAATTGGAATCAATACTGCAAGACAAATTATTAAATCAGCAAATATTAGTGAAGAAACTCGAACTAATGATTTAACAACAGAACAAGCAGTAGCATTACGAAAAGTTTTAGAAGAAAGTGACCTAACATTAGAAGGTGATTTACGTCGATTTAATGGTTTAAATATTAAACGTTTAAATGAAATTAATTGCCATAGAGGTAAAAGACATAGAAACAGTTTACCTGTTCGGGGTCAACGAACTCGAACAAATGCTCGTTCAAGACGTGGATCTAAAAAAACAGTTACAGGTAAGAAGAAATAATATCATTTCTAATAAAATTATAATAATTAAAAGTTTTATTTAATATGGCACAAAAAATAAGAAAATCAGCCTTTAAAAAAGATAAAAATAATTTTGTTACAGGTGTTGTTCATATCCAATCAACATTTAATAACACAATTGTAACGATTACTAACTTAGCAGGAGATACTATTTCTTGGGCTTCTGCTGGAAGTTCAGGTTTTAAAGGCGCCCGAAAAGGGACGCCATTCGCTGCTCAGACTGCTGCTGAAAAAGCAGCTTTAGAAGCATTAAGTAGTGGTATGAAAAATGTTGAAATTTTAATTAAAGGCCAAGGTTCTGGACGAGAAACAGCAATTCGTGCAATTGAAGGTGCTGGCTTTGAAATTCTTTCAATTCAAGATATTACTCCAGTACCACATAATGGTTGTCGGCCTCCAAAACGCCGTAGGGTTTAAAACCCACGTTTTTAAAAATCCTAAAATGAATTTAAACTGTGGTTATGAATAATTTATATATCAAATGTCTTAAATCAGAGAAAATTGAATCCGGATCTATGTACGGACAATTTTTAATAAATTCTTTAAGATCCGGTCAAGGTATAACTGTTGGTAATTTATTACGTCGTGTTCTATTAAGTGATTTAGGAGGAACGACAATTACAGCTGTTAGAATTGCAGGCGTTCGTGACGAATTTTCAATTCTTCCTGGTGTTCGTGAAGATATTTTGGAAATATTATTAAATTTAAAAGGGATTGTTTTTAAAAATACGTCTACAGACGTTTCTTTTGGACGTTTAAAAATTAAAGGCCCAGCAGTTCTTACTGCAAATTCAATACAATTACCACCAAATATAGAAATAGTAAACCCAAATCATTATATTGCAACAATTTCAACTTCAAATTTTGTTGAAATTGAATTTAAATTTGAGCAAGGTACAGGCTATAAATTAGCCGGACAAACTTTTTGTGAAAAATCAGAAGATTTTTTACAAATTGATGCTATTTTTATGCCTATACAAAAAATCGATTTCAAAATTGAAAATGTTTATGATAATTCAAACAATATCACAGAGCGTTTATTTTTAGATGTTTGGACAAATGGAAGTATTTCTCCAGAAGAAGCAGTTTCTGAAGCATCAAAATTCATTATTGAATTATTTAGTTCAATTATGGAAAATAAATTTACACAAGAAATTGAAAAATTAGAAAAAAATACGAACATAACTCCAATAAACCCACATATAAATATTGCAATCGAAGAACTACAATTATCTGTTCGTGCTTATAATTGTTTAAAACGTGCTCAAATAAATACTATAGGTGATTTATTAGAATATTCCCCAGAGAAATTACAAGAACTTAAGAATTTTGGTCGTAAATCGGCCGATGAAGTTTTTACTACTCTTAAAAATAAATTAGGAATAGTTTTAAAGTAATTATTTATTTAATTAATCAAGATTTTATGAACGAAACATTTATTTCAACTTCTGACCATACCAAGAAAAAATGGTATGTAATAGATTGTAAAGGTAAACAATTAGGTCGAATTTCATCATCAATTACTGGATTATTATCCGGTAAAGTTAAATCTTATTATCATCCTGCTCTTGATAATGGTGACTATGTTATATTAATAAATGCAGAGCAGCTAACTGTAGACCGTCATATTGAACGTATCCGTGTCTTTCAACCTGGACGACCTGGTTCATCTTTAAAACGAATTGTAAATGGTCTTCCACAACAAATTATTGAAAGATGTATTTATGGAATGATGCCAAATGGGATCGCAAAACGACGTTTACCAAAGCGATTAAAAGTTTACCAAGGTGATCAACATCCACATATAGCACAAAATCCAATTTATGTTGATGATATCGAAAATTTTACTAACAATTTATAAAAAAATTTATGAATACTAAATTTGAAACAATTCTTCAAAAAGATAAAATTGGTCTTGGAAGACGAAAAGAAGCAAGTGCACGTGTATTTCTTGTTCCCGGTGAAGGAAACCTTGTTATTAATAAAGTTTCTGGAGAGAAATATTTACAGTACAACACAAGTTATTTAGATGCAGTTAGAGCCCCACTAAAAACATTAAATTTAGATACTCAATTTGATATTGTAGTACTAGTAAAAGGTGGAGGCCTTACAGGTCAAACTGATGCTATTAAACTTGGCGTTGCTCGATTATTATGTAAAATGGATCCACAAAATCGTTCAATCTTAAAATCTTTTGGATTTTTAACTCGTGACAGTCGAATTAAAGAACGTAAAAAATATGGTTTACGAAAAGCCAGAAAAGCATCTCAATTCTCTAAACGTTAATAAAAATAAAATTAATATTATGCCAAAACCTGATATTCATCCAACCTGGTCTAAAGATACAATGGTTTATTGTGATGGAAAACCTTTATGCACTGTAGGCTCAACAAAAAAAGAATTACAAATTGATATTTGGTTAGCAAACCACCCATTTTATAGTAGTTCTCAAACACTTATTGATAGTGAAGGTCGGGTTGAGCGATTTATGAAAAAATATGGGTTAAACTCAACAACATAAAAATTATAACAATATATTTATTTATTAGTTTTAAAATATATGCCAACTATTCAACAATTAGTTCGTTCAAGACGTATACAAATTAAGAAAAAAACAAAGTCCCCGGCATTAGTAAATTGCCCACAACGACGGGGTGTTTGTACACGTGTATACACAACTACACCTAAAAAACCAAATTCAGCCATCCGTAAGGTGGCACGTGTACGCTTAACTTCAGGATTTGAAGTAACTGCGTATATACCAGGAATTGGACATAATTTACAAGAACATTCTGTAGTTTTAATTCGTGGTGGACGAGTTAAAGATTTACCGGGTGTTCGGTATCATATTATCCGAGGCGCTCTTGATAGTGGTGGTGTTAAAGTTAGAACACAAGGCCGTTCAAAATACGGTGTTAAAAAACCAAAAAAAGATAAATAGTTACTTAACTCTTTTAATCTAAATTTGAAGAAAATAAAATTTTAAATTATATTTCATATTATGTCTCGTCGAAATATCTCAAAAAAACGATTTCCAGAAGCGGATTCTACCTATAATAGCTACCTTGTAAGTTTGTTAACTAATCGAATTTTAAAATCAGGTAAAAAAAATTTAGCCCAAAATATTGTTAATGGTGCTTTTGATATTATCAAAGCAAAAACAAATGAGGACCCAGTATTAATTTTTGAAAAAGCAATCCGAAACGCTAGTCCAGCCGTTGAAGTAAAAGCTCGAAGAATTGGTGGCTCTACTTATCAAGTTCCTGTGGAAGTTAGTGGCTTTAGATCTACAAACTTAGCTTTACGTTGGATAATTACTTATTCTCGTGAACGTGTAGGTCGTAGTATGTCAATTAAATTAGCTAGTGAAATTATTGACACAGCAAACGACATAGGTAATACTATTAAAAAGAAAGAAGAAACACATAGAATGGCAGATGCTAATAAAGCTTTTGCACATTTCCGTTACTAAAAAATAAAAACTTAATTCTCGCTAAAAGCTTTTAACATTATCTTAAGACTATAGAAATTAAAATTTAAAGGAACTTTAAGAATGGCACGCGAAAAATTTGAACGTACTAAACCCCATGTTAATATTGGTACCATTGGACACGTAGATCATGGTAAAACGACTTTAACAGCAGCTATTACTGCTACATTAGCATTAGATGGTTCAAATGTTGCTAAAGCATATAGTGACATTGATGGTGCACCAGAAGAACGTGCACGTGGTATTACTATTAATACAGCCCATGTAGAATATCAAACAGAAGCTCGCCATTATGCACACGTAGATTGTCCAGGTCACGCTGATTATGTAAAAAATATGATTACAGGTGCAGCACAAATGGATGGTGCAATTTTAGTAGTATCAGCAGCAGATGGTCCTATGCCACAAACACGTGAACACATCTTATTATCAAAACAGGTAGGTGTTCCTGATATTGTTGTTTTCTTAAATAAAGAAGATCAAGTTGACGATGCTGAATTATTAGAATTAGTTGAATTAGAAGTTCGTGAATTATTATCTGCTTACGATTTCCCAGGTGATGATATTCCGATTTGTCCTGGTTCAGCTTTACAAGCAATTGAAGCTATCTCTGCTAACCCAGAAATTAAACGTGGTGAAAATCCTTGGGTAGATAAAATTTACAATTTAATGGATGCAGTAGATGAGTATATCCCAACACCTGAACGTGATGTAGAAAAAACATTCTTAATGGCAATTGAAGATGTTTTCTCAATTACAGGTCGAGGAACAGTTGCTACAGGTCGTATTGAACGAGGAATTGTTAAAGTTGGTGAAGATGTTGAAATTGTTGGTGTTGGTGAAACACAAAACACAATTATTACTGGAATCGAAATGTTCCAAAAAACATTAGACGAAGGTTTCGCTGGTGATAACGTAGGGATTTTATTACGTGGTGTTGATCGTGAACAAATTGAACGTGGTATGGTATTAGCACACCCAGGAACTATTACACCACACACAAACTTTGAATCAGAAGTTTATGTTTTAACAAAAGATGAAGGTGGACGTCATACACCATTCTTTACTGGATACCGACCACAATTCTATGTTAGAACAACTGACGTTACAGGTTCAATTACTCAATTTACAGCTGATGATGGAACAGTTGTAGAAATGGTAATGCCTGGTGATCGTATTAAAATGACAGCTGAATTAATTTATCCTGTTGCTATTGAAGAAGGAATGAGATTTGCAATTCGTGAAGGTGGTCGAACAATTGGTGCTGGTGTTGTTTCTAAAATTGTTAAATAATTAAAAAAATTTATGGAAATGAAAACGAATGAGAAAATTCGTGTACGATTAGAGTCTTTTAATCATGAGCTTTTAACGTCTTCATGTAAAAAGATTATTGATCTTATTCAAACACATGATGTAAATAGATGTAGTATGGTTTCATTACCAACTAAAAAACGCATTGTTTGTGTATTACGATCTCCCCATGTAAATAAAGATTCAAGAGAACATTTTGAAATCAGAACTCATAAACGAATTTTAGATATTTCGTATGACCCAAGTATAAATATGTTTGATTTACTATCTAAATCAGATTTACCTCCTGGGATTTTATATAGAATTTGTTTATCTTAAAAATTTATATATATATACAGTATTATAGTCTCTATAATACTGTATTAAAAATATACATCTCTAAAAATTATTACTCACGAAAAATGGAATTAGATTACTCTTATGAATGTACGCTATCAATTCTCGTTGAAAATCAACCAAGTATTTTAACCCGAATTGTAGGATTATTAAGTCGACGTGGGTTTATTATTGAAAGTTTAGCTGTCGGATCAACCGAATATGAAGGTTTGTCTCGTGTTATAATCGTTTTACCTGGAAACTTACGTCTAATTGACCAATTAACCCGCCAACTTTATAAAATATTTACAACTGTTAAAGTTTTTAATTTAACAAACTCTCCGTCTATTACACGTGAATTAATTTTATTAAAACTTTTAGCGTCAATTGATGAGCGTCGACAAATTTTAGAAATTGCAAAAGTGTTTGAGTTAGATATTATCGACTATACAAATAAAACGATAACCCTTGAAATCACAGGGAATGCAAAAAAAATTGTTGCGGCTGAGCAAATGTTATATAAATTTGGGATCTTAGAAAAAGTTCGAACTGGTACCGTAGGCCTAACCCGCGAATCGTTAACAACAGGACAGCTTTATACAGTTGATCGCGACACAATCCGTCGAAAAATGATAGATTCCCACGTCTCTGAACTTGAAACAAAGTTTTACTTATAATTTTACTATATGATATTTAAAATGGGGACGGAGGGACTTGAACCCTCACGCACTATCACTAGGCAACGGATTTTAAGTCCGTCGTGTCTACCAATTCCACCACATCCCCGAAATGTACAGATTATTCTGTTTATCTAAATAGATTATATAATTTTTAAAATAAAAAAGCAACACTATAGAAAAATTAGAGTAGGCGGCACCCAGATTCGAACTGGGGATAGAGGATTTGCAATCCACTGCCTTACCACTTGGCCATACCGCCTATTTAGTATTGCAAATTATTACTTAAGCCATTATAATACATAGTAAAATATAAATCAAGGAATTGATCAAATTAAAAATTTGTATACAAAACTGTTCTTTGAAAAATAAATATCTAAACTAGAGTGATTAGTAAAAATAGTTTTGGGAGCAAAAAGATTATATATAAAAAATATTAATTAGAAAAGTGAAACTTTTTCAGGTTTATTATAAATTTAAAGGAAATAAAACAAATGTTTGAAAAATTTACTGAAGGTGCCATTAAGGTAATTATGTTATCACAGGAAGAGGCCCGTCGAATGGGACATAATTTCGTAGGTACAGAACAGTTATTATTAGGTGTCATTGGTCAACGTCATGGTATTGGTGCTCGTGCTTTGAAAAAAATGAAAGTAACGTTAAAAAAAGCACGGAGAGAAATTGAATTATACATAGGCCGAGGTACAGGATTTGTAGCTTCAGAAATTCCTTTTACTCCAAGGGCTAAACGAGTATTAGAAATGGCCGTTCACGAAGGAAAAGATTTAGGGCAAAATTTTGTTGGTACAGAACATATTTTATTAGCTCTTATCGGTGAATCAGACGGTGTAGCTATGCGTACACTAGATAAACTTAAAGTTGATATTCCAAAGTTACGTAATTTGATTTTAGCTTATATTGAAGAAAACCAAGAAGAAATTCTTCGACCACTAACGCAAGCTGAAAAGTTCTTATTGGAACGTGAAAAAAAAGGGAGCCAAACACCTACTTTAGATGAATATTCTGAAAATATTTCAAAAGAAGCAGTAGATGGTAAATTAGATCCTGTAATAGGTCGAGATAAAGAAATTCATGAAGTTATTAAAGTCTTAGCAAGACGTGGGAAGAATAACCCGGTTTTAATTGGTGAACCTGGAGTTGGTAAAACAGCAGTTGCTGAAGGCCTTGCACAATTAATTCTGACTGAAAAAGCCCCAGATTTCTTAGATGGTCATTTAATCATGGCTTTAGATTTAGGATCAATTTTAGCAGGAACTAAATACCGGGGTGAGTTTGAAGAACGGTTAAAACGAATTGTTGAAGAAGCACAAAATGATGCAGCTGTAATTTTAGTTATCGATGAAATTCATACGTTAGTGGGTGCTGGTGCAGCGGAAGGAGCTGTTGATGCAGCTAATATTTTAAAACCAGCATTAGCACGAGGGAAATTTAGGTGTATTGGTGCAACAACGATTGATGAGTATCGAAAATATATTGAGCGAGATCCTGCATTAGAGAGACGTTTTCAACCTGTTCATGTAAAAGAACCAAGTGTTGGTGTTACTATTGATATCTTACGAGGTTTAAGATCTAAATTTGAGCAGCACCACACATTAAGTTACCATGATAAAGCTGTTGAACAAGCTGCAATTTTAGCAGACAAATTTATTGCGGATAGATTTTTACCAGATAAAGCAATTGATGTTTTAGATGAAGCTGGATCAAGGGTTCGTTTAGAGAATCGTCGGTTACCATTAGGCATGAAACGGTTATTAAAAGAATTACAAGATACATTACGTGATAAAGAAGAAAGTATTAAAGAACACGATTTTGATATTGCTAAACAATTAGTAGATCATGAAATGGAAGTTCGAACACATATTACGATTATGAAACAAGCTGCGTTAACAAATGAAGCACTTGGGTTAACTCGAAAAGATGTGGATACTGTCTTAGAAAATGATGTAGCTGAAGTAATTTCAAATTGGACTGGTGTACCAGTAACAAAAATTTCAGATTCGGAATCAAAACGACTTTTAAAAATGGAAGATACATTACATGAGCGTCTTATTGGACAACATCATGCGATTGTTTCTGTTTCAAAAGCAATTCGACGTGCTCGTGTAGGATTACGTAACCCTGACCGTCCTATTGCAAGTTTTATCTTTGCAGGCCCAACCGGAGTTGGAAAAACTGAATTAACTAAAGCATTATCTGAGTATATGTTTAGTACGGAAGATAGTATGATTCGGTTAGATATGTCTGAATACATGGAAAAACATACGGTTGCAAAATTAATCGGTTCGCCTCCGGGTTATGTTGGTTATAATGAAGGGGGTCAGTTAACGGAAGCTGTTCGAACAAAACCATATTCTGTTGTTTTATTTGATGAAGTTGAAAAAGCACATCCAGATGTATTTAATTTATTACTTCAGATTTTAGATGACGGACGTTTATCAGATTCAAAAGGTCGTGTAATTGATTTTAAAAATACTTTAATTATTATGACAACGAATTTAGGTGCTAAGGTTATTGAACGAGAAAGTGGTATTAAACCAAGGTCAAAACAAAATAAACCAGCTTTCCGTATTGATGACGATGGGTGTTTAGGTTGGGAACCAACTCCGGAACCTATTAAAGATAATTCTGTTTTTGAAAAAGTTACTGAATTAGTAAATGATGAATTAAAAGAATTCTTCCGTCCTGAATTTTTAAACCGTATTGATGAAATCATTGTATTTAACCATTTGACTAAATTTGATATTTGGGAAATTTGTGGGATTATGATTAGTCAATTAGAAAAAAGATTACAAGAAAAAGATATTACTTTAGAAGTTGATGTTGCTGTTCGAAGCCTTTTAACAGAAGAAGGGTATGACCCTGTCTATGGAGCTAGACCGTTACGACGAGCTGTTATGCGTTTATTGGAAGACACTTTAGCACAACAGTGTTTAACAACTCCACTATACCCAAAAACAAGGTTAATTGTTAAACGGGTTAAAAAAGAAGGTTCGTTAGTTGATTATACTAATGATATTAAAGTAGAAATTGATTATAGTGATGTTGATCCTGATTTATTGAATTCAGATGATGATGCTCTACAAAATAATCCACTTGAAAATATTTCTAACGAAAATAATTAAAACTGAGATTCTAATTTTTAATTATTTAACCTTATATGAAAATTATTCATTTGACTTAAAAATTCAATTAGTATGTTTTAGTTCTTGAAAACATACTAATTGAATTTTTACGTTAATTTACTAATAAACGTTTTTGGTGAACTTGCATTAGCATAATATTTTTTATCCATACAACCAGCTAAATATGCTAACCTACCTGATTGCACTGCCAAATTCATTGCACAAGCCATTTTTTCTGGGTTTTTTGATTGTGCAACCGCTGTGTTTAATAAAACAGCGTCTGCCCCCATTTCCATTGCTTTTGTGGCTTCACTAGGTTTACCAATTCCTGCATCAACAATTACTGGAATATTTGCATTTTCAATTATGATTTTAATATTAGCCAAATTATTTAAACCTTGCCCCGAACCTATTGGTGAACCTAATGGCATTACTGTTGCACATCCTAAATCTTCTAAATGTAGTGCTAACATTGGATCTGCATTGATATAAGGTAAAACAGTAAATCCCTTTTTTACAAGGAATTCTGCAGCTTTTAATGTCCCAACAGGATCTGGTAATAAATATTTTGGATCCGATATTACTTCAAGTTTAACAAAAAAGTTATCTTCTTGCCCCAATTGACAAGCTAATTCATGCCCCAAAAAAGCCATTCTAATAGCTTCTTCTGCTGTTTGTGATCCTGCCGTGTTTGGTAATAACCATAGCTTTTTCCAATCCAAAGATTTCAAGAAAGTCGTGTTATCATTATTGAGATTTGTTGGTAGACGTCTAATAGCAACAGTTACCATTTCACAATTACTACTATTTATACTATTGACTGCATGATCCACATTTCGGTATTTTCCCGTCCCTAACATTAATCGTGAATTAAAATATTTGTTTCCTATTTGTAATGCATCAGAATTACTTACCATTTTTTCTCCTTTATCGTTACTCCCCAGGTAGGATTTGAACCTACGACCAATCGGTTAACAGCCGATTGCTCTACCACTGAGCTACTGAGGATATTCTAATTACTCATATAATAACATACCTTTTATTTAAATTCAAGTAAAATTGAAAAATTTATAATAGTTAAAATTATAAATTTTTTGGTATTATTTGTTTATTCAAAATTAAAAATCGTAAGACATTTGAATCTAGTTTTAAAGTACTTGAAAAATCTTCAATATATTTCGGAGGGCTAGAAAAATTAATTTGAATAAAATTTCCTCTTTTTTGATCTTTAATTGTGTATGCTAAGTCACGTTTTCCACGTGATATTACAGAGATTTCTGAGGCACTTAATTTTCTTAAAGCTTTGGCATAGTTAAAAGCCCAAGTTTTTAATTCACTATCATTAAATTCTTCTGTAAGAAGGATCATCATTTCGTATTTCATTGTTACTGACATAGGATATTAGTCTCTCAAAATTAAAAATATAATACTTGGAAATTATTCTTAATGTCAATTTTAATTTTTAAACTCAATATTTTCTTTTACTTTAAATTTATTTAAGATTAATTTTATGAAACAAAACTTTAGTTAGAAAATTAATCAAATCATTAGGGTTTTTAGTAAAATTATATAGTGTGAAACAATGTATATAAAAAATTTATTAAAAATATTAAATGAACTGGGATATTATTCAAAATTTTTCATCGAATATCGTTTTTGG
>Ga0233413_10000118_pt1:35000-40569 | contig 40569 bp, 52 predicted proteins | sample Na_anoxic_6_MG_FD_189019 | JGI IMG/M metagenome (GOLD analysis project Ga0233413, IMG submission 189019) | Seawater microbial communities from Saanich Inlet, British Columbia, Canada - Na_anoxic_6_MG | ecosystem: Environmental > Aquatic > Marine > Inlet | place: Canada: British...
AGGTAGTTGAAATTGTAAAACAGTTATTAAATCTTGTAACTCTTTAGGAATCTGGAAATCAGACCCAATAATAATAATAGTTTTTGGTTGTAATTTTAATATCCGACCTATATTTTTTAATTTTCGTGAAATAGATATGTCTGTTAGAAATCTATTAAAATCTTTTAATAAAAAGATCGCTGGTGTCTCTGATGTTAAACGTTCTATTAACTCTAAAGCTTGTAATGGGTTTCGTTTAGCAAAGCCTTCATTATTTGGGTTATTTGTATAACCATCTACAAAATCCCAGCTATATATACTTCGGTTTAAATTAGTTTTGATATGTTTTCGAATTACATACTCAACACGGTCTTCTTCAATAGTATTGATAAAAATAACCGGATAACGAGCTTTTAATAAAAGTGTTAATTCATCATTAAATTTCATAAATTAATTGTTTAGAAAATCTATTTGTTAAATTAGTATTATATTAATTTTAAGTAAAAAATTGTAGATTATTAGAGTAAAGAAAAGTAATTAACTCTAATAATCGTAATTATTAATGATTGATTGCTAAATTTTTACGCCCTTTTTTACGACGATTTTTAATTGTTTTTCGGCCATTTGCTGTAGCCATTCTTGCACGAAACCCTGATAATCGTAAAATTGAGGTACGGCTTTTATTTGATAATGTTCGTTTTGACATAATTAATTTTTTGTTTGACTAATATTTTATGTATTTTGTTTCTACCTGTTAATAATAGAATTTTTACAGAATAGATGAACGTATAAGATCATAAATTACTAATTGACGTGTTATTAAACCTCTACTTTTAAATAGCTCGTATGCTTCATCCTTATATTCAAATAAAGGATTTCGTTGCCCATAACTTCGCCAACCAACAGCATCACGTAATAACGCCATTTTTTGAAGATGCTCTTTCCAATCAATATCAATATAAATAAGAATTAAAGTTCGTTCTAATGCCCTAATGATACCTAAATGTCGAATTTCTAATTCTAAAACTTTGGCTTCATAGCATAACCAGAATTCTTGGAAAAGGTAAGTTTTTAATTCTACAGAATCTAAATTATCTAAATTTTTTGGTAACTTATTTAGTAATAAATTTGTTCCAAATAAATTTTCAAGACGTGGAATTATTTGAGTAATTGTTAACTTTTTCTTTTGAATTCGATTAATAATTTCAGTAATAACCTGTTCTCCATAGGCTAACAATTGTGTTTGAACAGAAGCACTTTCTAAAATTTTACGACGTTCATAATAAATAACATTACGTTGTTTATTCAAAATCTCATCATATTCAAATAAATTTTTTCGAGCTTCATAGTCAGCTTCTTCCAAGCGTTTTTGAGCCGCATCCAGACTTTTTGTTAATAAGTTAGATTCTAAAGGTGAATCATCCAATAATTGGCTTTTCATAAAATTTTGAATTTTAGGACCACCAAATAACCGTAATAATCTATCTTCTAAACTTAAAAAGAATTTAGATGTTCCAGGGTCCCCTTGACGAGCACAGCGACCACGTAATTGATTATCAATTCGTCTAGAATCGTTCCTTTCGGTTCCGATAATATATAGACCCCCAAGATTTTTAACTATTGTATTATCAATTTGTTGATTTTTTCTTTCAAAAATAATTAATTGATTAACTAAAAATTTAATGGAAGATTGGTAATTCGTTTTTAAAACTTGGATTTGATCAGCTTCATTTAAAAATTTTAGAATTTCAGTATCAGATAAAGCTAAAAATTGAGAATCATTAATTAATGAAGTTAAAACACTTAAAAACTTTTGTGAGGTATTAAGCAAACTTTTATTCAATGGAAAACAAGTGTTTACTGATGTTAATTTAGTTTGATTTTTATATGATACTAAAATAGTATATAGTTGTTTACGAACTTTGAATTTAATATTTCCACCTAAAATAATATCGGTTCCCCGGCCTGCCATATTTGTTGCGATAGTAATACTACCTTTTTTACCGGCTTGTGCAACAATTTCAGATTCTCGCCGTACATTTTCTGGTTTTGCGTTTAAAATTTGGTAAGGTAATCCATATTCATTTAATAATTGACCCAACATTTCTGATTTTTCAACAGTTGTTGTACCTACCAAAATTGGTTGTTTATTTAAAGCAATTTGTTGACATTCACTAGCAATCGCATTCCATTTAGAAAGTTCATCTTTATAAATAACATCAGGTAAATCCTTTCGTAAACTTGGTTTTGCAGTTGGAATTTCTATAACAGGTAAATTATAAATTTTTTCAAATTCTATTTCCGCTGTTTTAGCAGTCCCAGTCATTCCAGATAATTTTGGGTATAATAAAAAGAAATTTTGGTAAGTAACAGAGGCTGCTGTTTCTGTATTTTGTCGTATAGCTACATTTTCTTTAGCTTCAACAGCTTGGTGCAAACCATCACTCCAACGTCGGTCTGGCATAATTCGGCCAGTAAATTCATCTACAATAACAATTTGATTATTTTGTACAATATAATTTACATTTCGGAAAAATAACGTTGTAGCCTTAAGAGCATTAATAATATAAGGAATCCAGGGATCATTAGGGTTATATAAGTCATTTACACCTAAAATTTCTTCTATTTGAACAGCCCCTTCTTTAGTGACAAGAACGTTTTTGTTTTTTTCATCTACCTTGAAATGAATATTAACTTCTAAATAATCAATAATTTCAGCAGCAATGATATATTTATCTACCGATGTTTCAATTGCATTAGAAATAATTAATGGTGTTTGGGCTTCATCAATCAAAACTGAGTCAACTTCATCAACTATACAATAATTAAATGGTCGTAAAACAACATTACTGATATTTAAAGACATGTTATCACGAAGATAATCAAATCCTAGTTCATTATTCGTTACATATGTAATATCTGCATCATAATTTTTTTGTCTTTCTTTAACCAGCATATTTTCTTGAATTAAGCCAGTATTTAAACCTAAAAATCTATGAATTTGACCCATAGAAATTTGATCTCGGCTAGCTAAATAGTCATTAACGGTTACAATATGTACACCTTTTTTAGTTAATGCATTTAAATAAGCTGGTAAAGTTGCTACTAATGTTTTACCTTCACCAGTACGCATTTCAGCAATTTTTCCACTATTTAATACTAATCCACCAAGTAATTGAACATCGAAATGTCTTAACCCTAAAGTTCGTATACTTGCTTCTCGTGTTAATGCAAATGCTTCAGGAATTAATGAATTTAAATCACCTTCAGTTTGGTAACGTTTTTGTAATTGAACTGATTTTGTTTTTATCTCACTATCTGTTAATGATTGTAAATTTATTTCTAAAGAATTTATGTCATGAATTAAAGTCTGATAGGCGTTTGTTGTTGTTGGTTTTTTAAATGGATTTTTTAACATTTAGTATGAAAGGTTTTTCTATACAATAATATTTACACGTTTATGGCTTGCATCTTTATGGTCAAATTTTACGATACCATCTGTTAACGCAAATAGAGTAAAATCTTTTCCACACCCAACATTTAAACCTGGTTTAAATTTCATTCCTCTTTGGCGTACGATAATATTACCTGCTTTGGCTACTTGTCCACCATATTTTTTTACACCCAATCGTTTAGCATTTGAATCACGACCATTTTTTGTACTACCTGCACCTTTTTTATGAGCCATTTTAAAATTCCTTAAATTTTTTAAATAATACTAATGTCTTCAATTAAAACACGTGTTAATTCTTGGCGATGCCCCTGTTTTTTTCGTGTTTTTTTCTTTGGTCGCATTTTATACACAATCTTTTTTTGACCACGTAAATGTTCCAAGATTTTTCCTTTCACTTTTACTTTGTCTAAATAAGGTTGACCTACTAAAATTTCACCTTCATTATTTAAAAGTAAAACTCTGTTTAATGTAATTTCCTTTCCTAGTTCTGTTGGGATTCGGTTGAGGTCATAATATTTACCAGTTTCAATCCAGAACTGTCTTCCGCTGATTTCTACAATTGCATATTTCATATTTTAAGATACATTCTAATTAGAAAAATTGAACTATAAAGTATTGTACTAAATGTAATTTTCTCAAGTCAAATTATTTAGAACGCTATATTTAACTAGTTATTGTTTTTAACATCCACAAATCATTATGAAAAAATTCTAAAGCTTTTGAACGGTAGCATTCACGGTTAGTAATAATTGATAATGTTCGAGTTATTTTAATATTTTCAATTGTAATGATTTCTACTGTATTTAATTCGATTTCTTTTTCAATAGCCGATGAAGAAACAAATGCAGCACCTAATCCTAAACTAACAGCTGTTTTAATTCCTTCAATTGAATTTAATTGCATTATAATATTGAATTGTTTTGTTTCAATATTATTTTGTACTAATATATTATCAATAAATTTATGTATAGTTGATGTTGAATTTAAAGTGATAAAATTTAAATGATATAAATCATCCTTATTAATTTTTTTTTGTTTTTTCAATGCAAACGGATGAGATTTTGGGATAATTAGTATTAATTCATCTTCTACAAAATTTTCGATTTCCAAATTTTTTTTTAATTCTTCTGGTACATCTCCGCCGACAACAGCTATATCAATCTCTCTATTTACAACATTTTTTGCAATTATCCTAGTGGAGTCTACTTGAACTTTAATATTAATTTGTGGATAATTTTGTGCAAATAAGGCTAAAACACGGGGCATTAAATATGTTCCAATCGTTTGACTTGCCCCAACTTTTAAATTTCCTCGATCCCCATTTTTAACATCATTTAAAGCTCTACAACTTTCTTCACATAAAGCTAAGATTCGTTCTGAATATTGTAAAAAAACTCTTCCTCCTTCTGTTAAAGAAATGGTATTATTTTCACGATTTAATAATACTATTCCTAAACGGTTTTCTAAGATTTTAATTTGTTTACTTAATGATGGTTGCGAAACAAAAAGAATTTCAGCAGCTCGTGTAAAACTTTTTTCAGAAGCAACTGCTTTTAAAATTCGTAATTGTTGTAAGGTAAAAGGAAGAATCATGCTTTTAAATTTAAAATAGTAGACAAATAAGTAAATTTATAAAGAACTTGGTTATTTTTATTATATTATTGAATTGCGGATGGAGAGACTCGAACTCTCAAAACAAAAAGTTACTAGGACCTAAATCTAGCGCGTCTACCAATTTCGCCACATCCGCTTTAAACATAAAACATTTCGAAAATAAATTTTTAAATCTTACTTTAAGACTTAAAAATTTACTCATCTACATATATACTGTATATAAAACTTGTAGGTTTTCCTTGTAAAACAGATTTTGCTAATGACAAAGATTTTTGTGCTGCTTTATCTGCTTTTCGTTTCCAAACAGCTTTACGAGTATTTTTTTTTGTTTTTGATGTTCGTTTTTTTGGGACTGCCATAGTTTTTATATATAATTATTAAAACCTAAAGACATTATATAAAAGAAACAAGGAAAAATCAAATAATTATCAATTTTTCCCTGTATTGTATTGAAATTAATTTTATGAACGTGATAGACGTTGAATTTGTTGAATAGCTAATGCAGCAATATTAAATAAAGCC
>Ga0233413_10000119_pt1 | contig 40520 bp, 36 predicted proteins | sample Na_anoxic_6_MG_FD_189019 | JGI IMG/M metagenome (GOLD analysis project Ga0233413, IMG submission 189019) | Seawater microbial communities from Saanich Inlet, British Columbia, Canada - Na_anoxic_6_MG | ecosystem: Environmental > Aquatic > Marine > Inlet | place: Canada: British Columbia...
TGGGGTGTCATTTGAGCCTGATAGAGTAGGCATATCTTTTATTATGTGAAGGTCCCTAGTCTGTACTAATCTATTGGGGTGTCATTTGAGCCTGATAGAGTAGGCATATCTTTTATTATGTGAAGGTCCCTAGTCTGTACTAATCTATTGGGGTGTCATTTGAGCCTGATAGAGTAGGCATATCTTTTATTATGTGAAGGTTAAGAAAAAAGTTGAATAGTGTTTTTTTGTTTTTTAAAATTTTGATCATAATATAAGGAGGGAGGGAAAAGTAAAAATTATATACAGATATTTTAAAATCAAAACTGACAATGCGAAAATAGTATTTAGACAAATTTCCCCGCCTGAAGTAGTTGAATTCTACTGAAAAATTATGTATTTATTATTAGTTTTTCTACCATTAATTGGTTCATGTTGTGCTGGTTTATTCGGCCGAAAACTTGGTCCTTATGGAGCATCTTGTATTACTGTAACTTGTTTGCTGATTACTCTTTTTTTATCCCTTTTTGCTTTCTACGAAGTTTCATTAATAGGATGTTGTGTTTATATAAAATTTGTACCTTGAATAAATTCTGAATTATTGAACGTAGATTGGGGGTTTTTATTTGACTCTTTAACGGTTGTGATGTGTTGCGTGGTAACCTTTGTTTCTTCTATAGTGCATTTGTACTCTACAGAGTATATGGCACACGATCCTCATCTTCCTAGATTTATGTCTTATTTGTCCCTTTTCACATTCTTTATGTTAATTTTAGTTACCGCTGATAATTTTATTCAAATGTTTGTAGGATGAGAAGGTGTAGGTTTATGTTCATACTTGCTTATTAATTTTTGATTTACTCGTATTCAAGCTAATAAAGCTGCGATAAAAGCCATGATTTTAAACCGTATCGGGGATTTTGGGCTTGTTATTGGAATTTTGATTATTTTTGTCGAATACAAAGCTGTAGATTATGCTACAGTTTTTGCAGTAACACCTGTTTTAACAAATAAAGTTTTTAGCTTTTTAAGTTTTGATTTTGATTTAATTTCTATTATATGTTTTTTTTTGTTTATAGGCGCGATAGGTAAGTCAGCACAGTTAGGTTTACACACTTGGTTACCCGATGCTATGGAGGGTCCTACTCCTGTTTCTGCATTGATTCACGCGGCCACCATGGTGACTGCTGGCGTATTTTTGATAGCCCGCACATCGCCATTGTTTGAGTATACTTCTAGTATACTTAGCTTAGTTACTGTTGTAGGCGCTTGCACAGCTTTCTTCGCAGCAACTGTTGGCTTGTTACAAAATGATTTAAAGCGAGTGATTGCTTATTCAACTTGTAGTCAATTGGGTTATATGGTTTTTGCTTGTGGTTTGTCTAATTATTCAGTTGGAGTTTTTCATTTAGTTAATCATGCTTTTTTCAAAGCTTTACTCTTTTTAGGCGCTGGTTCTATTATTCACGCGGTAGCAGATGAACAAGATATGCGTAAGATGGGAGGACTGAAAAAACTAGTACCATTCACTTATTCTATGATGGTAATTGGCTCACTTGCATTAATTGGATTTCCCTTTTTGACTGGTTTTTATTCAAAAGACGTAATCCTTGAAGTTGCTTACGGTAAATACACATTAGAAGGTCATTTTAGTTACATTTTAGGAACTATTGGTGCTTTTCTTACAGCATTTTATTCGACTCGCCTGATTTATTTAACTTTCCTGTCTCGCCCAAATGGTTATAAATCTGTGATTTGCAGAGCTTATGATTCTTCTTATCAAATTTGTATTTCTTTATTCCTTTTAGTAATTCCTAGTGTATTCATAGGGTTTTACGCCAAAGATATGATTATTGGCTTCGGAAGTGATTTTTGGGGAAATGCTGTGTTTACCACTACCGAAAACATGAATAGAGTAGATTCAGAGTTTATCATTCATATCTATAAAATATTACCCGTAATCTTAAGTTTGTTAGGCGCAACTTTATCATTTCTACTTTATTCATTCGGTAGTAGATTATTGATTCAATTAAAACTTTCAGTGTTAGGAAAAAAAATTTATCACTTTTTTAATAAAAAGTGGTTTTTTGACAAAATATATAATGAACAAATCGGTCAATTTTTTTTTACAATTAGTTATACAATTACGTATAAAATTATTGATAGGGGAATCATTGAAATTTTTGGTCCAATGGGATTATCTTCTATTATAACAAAAAAAGCTACTTCCATTGCTAAAATGCAAACAGGATACTTATACCATTATACGTTTTTAATCTTAATAGGCCTTACTTCAATTTTAGGTCTGCGGCAGTTTTGGATTTTTGTAGGCAGCTTTACTGATTTTAAAATTTTTATTTTATTTTTCATATTAAGTTTTTTTTTAGCGAACAAAACCCCTAAAAACTAGTTCTGCAAATTATGTTCAATAGCAGAAAAAAAATTTAAAAATGGCAACTAATGCAGCACAATTAAACCCTTTTTACAGATTTATAACTCGTTGACTTTTTTCAACTAATCATAAAGACATTGGAACTTTATATTTGATTTTTGGAGCAATATCAGGTGTTGCTGGAACCGCATTGTCTTTATATATCCGAATCACTCTAGCCCAGCCAAACAGCAGTTTTTTAGAATATAATCACCATTTATACAATGTTATCGTCACAGGACATGCCATACTTATGATTTTTTTCATGGTAATGCCAACATTAATTGGAGGATTTGGTAATTGATTTGTCCCTTTAATGATTGGTGCGCCAGATATGGCTTTCCCACGAATGAATAATATCAGTTTTTGATTATTGCCTCCTTCACTACTGTTATTATTTGCATCTATGTTAACCGAAGCGGGTGTAGGTACTGGATGAACCATTTACCCACCTTTATCAAGTGCAACAGCCCATTCTGGGGGTTCTGTAGATTTAGCAATATTCAGTTTACATTTATCAGGTGCGTCTTCTATTTTAGGTGCTATTAACTTCATTTGTACTATCTTTAATATGCGAGTAAAAAGTTTATCTTTTCATAATCTTCCTTTATTTGTATGGTCTGTTTTAATAACAGCATTTTTGTTATTATTATCTCTGCCTGTTTTAGCTGGAGCTATTACAATGTTATTAACCGATAGAAATTTTAACACTACCTTCTTCGACCCTGCTGGTGGAGGCGACCCTGTTTTGTTTCAGCATCTTTTCTGGTTTTTTGGTCATCCAGAAGTTTATATTTTGATTTTGCCTGGTTTCGGTATTGTTAGCCACATTGTAGTTAGTACAGCAAAAAAACCTATTTTTGGTTATCTTGGGATGGTTTACGCTATGTTTTCTATTGGTGTTTTAGGGTTTATTGTGTGGGCTCACCATATGTTTACTGTTGGTCTAGACATAGACACTAGAGCTTATTTCACTGCAGCAACTATGATTATTGCAATCCCAACAGGAATCAAAATATTTAGTTGACTTGCTACTTTATGAGGCGGTTCTATCGATTTACGAACTCCAGGGCTTTTTGCTATCGGTTTTATTTTCTTGTTTACTGTAGGTGGTGTAACTGGTGTTGTTCTTGCTAACTCTGGTATAGATATAGCACTACACGACACTTATTATGTAGTTGCTCATTTTCATTATGTGCTGTCGATGGGTGCAGTTTTTTCTATGCTTGGAGGTATTTACTTCTGGTTCGAAAAACTTACTGGAGTTCGGTATTCAGAAATATTAGGGAAAATTCATTTTTGAAGTTTTTTCGTTGGAGTGAATCTAACTTTTTTTCCAATGCACTTTTTAGGTGTTGCAGGTATGCCAAGACGAATTCCTGATTACCCTGATGCATATTTTACGTTCAATAAAATTGCTTCTTGAGGTTCTTATATCTCTGCAATATCTTCGTTATTTTTTTTCTATGTTGTTTTTGAAGCTTTTTCATCAAATAAAGTTAATAAAAAAAATTATCAATAATTTATAACGCAAGTTTTACTTTCTTCTCAAATTAGTAAGAATATGATTTTTATAACACAATGTGATAGTCCAGCACTTTGGCAAACTTATTTACCTGACCCTGCTAGTATTACTATGGAAGGTATTTTAATTTTTAATAAGCATTTATTGTTTTTGTTAACTGTAATTGTTTTATTTGTTGGTTGATTATTATTTTACACTATATATTATTTTATAGAATATAATAACAAATTTAGCTCAAAATTTGTTCATTCTAAAGAACTAGAAATCGTTTGAACCTCTATACCCGCATTAATACTTTTGATATTATCTACTCCTTCATTTACGTTGTTATATGCGATGGATGAAATTTCTGAGCCAGAGTTAACTTTAAAAATTTTAGGTCATCAATGGTTTTGGAGTTATGAAATTTCTGAGTTTAATTCTTGTCAAAAACAAGATCAAAGTTTAAAATATGTTTGTTATATGATGGTTCTAGATGGGTTGCCTACTACTAAACAAGGGTATTTTAGGCTATTAGAAACTAATAAAAGAGTTATATTGCCTACAAATACACATTTACGCCTTTTGGTTAGTGCAGCTGACGTATTGCACAGTTGAACAATTCCATCATTTGGTTTAAAAGTAGATGCGTGTCCAGGTCGATTAAATCAAGTAAATCTATTCATTAAGCGTATAGGTGTTTTTTTCGGTCAGTGTAGTGAAATTTGTGGTGTAAATCATGGTTTTATGCCTATTGTTATTGTTTCTTTACCAACAACTCAATTTCATCATTATATAATGACTAAATTAGAATTAAATTAAGCTTAGTCACATATTGTTCGGTTATTTAGAATTTATTATTGACAAATTGTTATTTTTAATTTTAATGATATTTTTTTTAGTTTGCATTTTTCAGGTTGAATTCCTGTTATTCTTTATGTATTTCAATTTAAATTTTTCTTTTAAACTAACTAGAAAATTTTATTCAACTGAGAGAACTGCGTTTCCTTTTTATTTAAAGACATTTGTAGCATATGAAAAATAAAATTCGTTTTAAATATCTAAAAACCAAGCATAGTTGGCATTTAGTGGATCCTAGCCCTTGACCATTGCTAGCTTCTCTAGGTGCATTTTTCATGACTTCAGGTACTGTACTATACATGAACAAGTTTTTAGGGGGAGGTCAGCTAGCTTTAATTGGTTTTCTAGTTCTTTTGTACGTTATGTACACTTGGTGAAGGGACATTATAAGAGAAGCAACATTTGAAGAGCAACATACAGTATCTGTTCAACGGGGTTTGCGATTAGGAATGATATTGTTTATCGTTTCGGAAGTAATGTTCTTCTTTGCATTCTTTTGAGCTTTTTTTCATTCAAGCTTATCTCCAACGTATAACTTGGGAGGTGTTTGGCCCCCAGAGGCAATCCAAACAATTCAAACTTCTGGAATTCCTTTAACTAATACTTTTTTTCTTTTAAGTTCCGGTGCTACAGTCACATGAGCACACCATGCTATTGTAGTAAGAGCGAAAAAACAAGCAATTCTTGGTTTGTTATTTACAATATTTTTGGCAACAATTTTCACTTTGCTACAAGGAATGGAATATGTAGAAGCGCCATTTAATATCAATGATAGTGTTTTTGGTTCATGTTTTTATATGGCTACTGGGTTCCACGGTTTCCATGTTTTTATTGGCACCTGCTGTTTAGTAGTGTCTCTTCTACGAATTGTTTATAACCATTTTACGTCAACACATCATTTTGGTTTTGAGTCTGCAGCTTGATACTGACACTTTGTAGACGTAGTTTGGTTATTTCTGTTTATCACTGTTTATTGATGAGGAGGTATTCATTAGTATATAAAAATTTTAGATATTTTGAGCAATGCCTAAGGAAAATAGTTCAGCTGGTAGAACAGTGGTTTTCAAAACCAAAGGTCAAGGGTTCAGATCCCTTTTTTCCTGAAACATCAGAACTTGATATGTGTAATCATTGTTTGCGGTTATATTCGTTTTTATTTGTTTGTTATTTATTACTAATGTCAAGGAAGAGCAATTGGTCCGCTCGCTAGGCTCATGTTCTAGAGGTTGTAAGTTCAAATCTTACCTTTGACAATTCCTTTCTAAAAAATAGTTTAACCCTATTTAAAATATATGAATTCAAGCTATGACCTGAAACCTAGTATTTTTGGCAAATTTGCAAACTTAAAATATTCAAATGAATATGGTAATTCAAATTTTATGTCTTCTTTCGTTATTAAAACGTTAAGGTGAGGCAAAAATTACTTATTATCGATTTTAGATAGTCATTTAATACATTACCCAAGTCCATTAAATTTAACATACGCTTGGAGCTTTGGGTCTTCGGCAGGAATTTGTTTAGTTATTCAGCTTTTATCTGGAATTTTTTTAGCTATGCATTACACACCACATATCGACCTTGCTTTTAGTAGTGTTGAGCATATTATGCGAGATGTAAATAACGGTTGATTGATTCGGTATATTCATGCAAATGGTGCTTCAATGTTCTTTATTGTTGTGTATTGTCATATTTTTCGTGGATTATATTATGGCTCTTATATGCAACCAAGACAGTTACTTTGATGCTCAGGCGTTCTTATCTTTATTTTAATGATGGGTACAGCATTCATGGGTTATGTTCTTCCTTGAGGTCAAATGAGTTTTTGAGGTGCCACTGTTATTACAAGTTTAGTAACAGCGGTTCCAGTTGTGGGACAATCAATTGTTGATTGGCTTTGAGGGGGATTCACAGTAAATAATGCAACTTTAAATAGATTTTTTAGCTTACATTTCTTCTTGCCATTTATAATTGCTGCTTTAACCCTTATTCATTTGGCGCTTTTACATAAAGATGGGTCAAATAATCCGTTAGGTGTAGATAGTACTGGTGACAAAATCCCATTTTACCCTTACTACGTAATAAAAGATTTATTCGCTTTCTTTTGTTTTTTAACCTTTTTTGGAGTTTTTGTTTTTTATTTTCCAAACGCACTAGGTCACCCAGATAACTACATACCGGCAGATCCTATGCAAACACCAGCCCATATTGTTCCTGAGTGGTATTTTTTACCATTTTATGCGATTTTAAGGTCTATTCCTGATAAACTTGGAGGTGTTGCTGCAATGGGAGGTGCTCTTATTGTCTTATTTTTAATTCCATTTACGAATACGTCTGAGATTAGAAGCACAACATTCAGGCCTATTTTTAAAATCTTTTATTGGCTACTTGTTGCTGATTTTTTACTATTAGGCTGAATTGGTCAAAAACCTGTTAAAGACGTTTTCGTTTGGGTAGGCCAAGTCGCAACAGTGTTTTATTTTTTATTTTTTGTTGTTTTAATTCCAGTAATAGGCATTGTTGAAGCCAAACTAGTTTCCTATAAAACTAAAAAATGTGCTAGAAATAATAAATGTTTCATTAGATCAAGTCAATTTTTCTAATTTGCTTTTATTTCAACTGATAAAATATAAATGACATTAAAAAAAAAAAATTTGTTGAAAAAAATAAAAAATTTTACTATCAACTTTGGGCCGCAACATCCAGCAGCTCATGGTGTTTTACGATTGGTATTAGAGCTTAACGGAGAAATCGTAAGTCGAGCAGACCCTCATATAGGTTTATTGCATAGGGGTACAGAAAAATTAATCGAATATAAAAACTATGTTCAAGCATTACCATATTTTGATCGTTTGGATTATGTTTCTATGATGGCACAAGAGCACAGTTACTGTTTAGCGATTGAAAAACTCTTTAATTGTAAGATTCCAAAACGTGCTCAATATATTAGAGTACTTTTTGCTGAAATTACTCGTATACTAAATCATTTATTAGCTGTTGGGTGTCACGCAATGGATGTTGGCGCAATGACTCCTTTTTTATGGGCTTTCGAAGAAAGAGAAAAACTAATGGAATTCTATGAACGAGTTTCAGGTGCACGAATGCATGCAGCATATTTTCGACCAGGTGGGTTACAAGTTGATATTCCAAAAGGTTTGTTAGACGATATTTATATGTTTACTGAACAATTTACTTTGCGGTTAATTGAAATGGAAGATATGTTAACAGAAAATAGAATTTGAAAGCAGCGATTAGTTGATATTGGAGTTGTAACGGCTGATGATGCGTGTCAGTGGGGTTTTAGTGGTGTTATGTTACGCGGCTCCGGTGTTCATTGGGATTTGCGTAAAAGTCAGCCTTATGAAATTTATGATAAGCTTAAATTTGAAATTCCTGTTGGAACTAATGGTGATTGTTATGACCGTTATTTAATTAGAGTTTTCGAAATGAAAGAATCGTTAAAGATAATCGAACAATGTTTAAATTCAATGCCACTTGGTTACATAAAAACAAATGATCTTAAAATTTCACCACCAACTAGAAGTGAGATGAAGCAATCCATGGAAGCCTTAATTCACCATTTCAAAATGTATACTCAAGGAGTTATAATACCTAATAGTGAAACTTATATTGGAACAGAAGCACCAAAAGGAGAATTTGGAGTTTATTTAATATCTGATGGTACAAATAGACCATATAGGTGTAAAATTAAAGCTCCTGGATTTAACCATTTACAAGCTTTGGATTTTATGTCAAAAGGACACTTAATTGCTGATGTTGTCACAATTATAGGAACTCAAGATATTGTATTTGGAGAAGTTGACCGCTAAAACTATAAAAATGTATTCTAATCTAAAATCTTTGAAAACTTTACAAATTTTTCCAAATGGTTGTATTTTTATTAGCTCTTCTTCTTACTTAAAAACTTATAAAAAATACAACTTTTCGAAAAAAAATTTGTTCGTTAATTTTTTTAAAAAGAATCAACTAGTTTCAACTAAATCCAATTTTTTTTTTACGAAATATCGAAATCAAATTATTAAAAATTTAATAAATGAACTCACAGTTAATTATAAAAAATATTAAAAATCTAGTTAAATTATGTCCTATAGAAAAAATTCAACTTTATGATCAAGAATTGGTATTAGTTGTAAAATCACAACTATTGTATGATATTTTACTATTTTTTAAGTACCACATATCGTATCAATTTAATATTTTGACTTGCATCACGGGTGTAGATTACCCTAATAATAAACATAGATTTAAATTAGTTTATGATCTATTAAGTATTCGTTATAATATTCGTCTTAGAATTAAAACATTTACTCATGAACTGATTGGGGTTGATTCTTGCGACAAGTTATATTTTACAGCTGGTTGGTATGAGTGTGAAATTTGAGACATGTACGGTGTTTTCTTTAAAAATCATTCAAATTTAAAGCGAATCTTAACTGATTATGGTTTCGAAGGTCATCCACTGCGAAAAGATTTTCCATTAAGTGGTTTTGTTGAAATGAAATATAATGAAACAGAAAAGAGAGTAATAAATGAGTCTATAGAGTTATGTCAAGAATACCGTACATTTAAATTTTTATCCCCTTGATAATTATCCTAGATACTTATGAAAAAACAAATTCAAAGAGATAAGCGAATCAGGAAACTTTTTAATAAACGAGAGTTAAACCGTATCATTCTAAAAAGTATAGTTAAAAACGAAAATTTATCTTTACTTATAAAGTGAAATGCAATATTGAAATTATCTAATTTGTCAGGAAGACATAACAAAACTAAATTCGTTAGTAGGTGCGTCTTAACCAATTCTAAAGCTAAGCTTAGCAGAACTTTTAAAAAATTCTCAAGATTAAGTTTATTACGACTAGCAAGGTCTGGTGTAATTTCTGGATTAAAAAAAGCGTCTTGATAAAAAAAACTAAAAATGATTTCATCTCTTTTTCCTTCAAAAATTTTTTTCTGTTTGAATAAACTGTTGGTTTGCAATGATTCTTTCCATTTGAATGTTTCGTTGTTTTATAACGAATATAGCATTATTTTGACTTTTTTATTTGTTGCCGCTGTATTATCCGTTATTATCATATTATTTTCATATATTTTAGCTGTTCAAAACCCAGAAACTGAAAAGTTGTCTACTTATGAATGTGGATTCGAACCTTATGAAGATGCACGCCATACTTTTGATGTTAAATTCTATTTAGTTGCTATCTTGTTTATTGTTTTTGATATTGAAACTATGTTTTTAATTCCCTGGACCAACGTCTTAGGACAATTAGATCTTGTTGGGTTTTGATCTATGATCGATTTCATGTTCGAATTAGGCATTGGGTATGTCTATATTTATTGTATTGGTGCATTAGATATACACTAATTTTTTACTTTTTCGTATTAGAAGAAAGGTGACTGAGAGGTTTAAAGTGAAGATCTGCTAAATCTTTGCATAATTTTTATTATGCCGTGGGTTCGAATCCCATCCTTTCTTTAAATTTAAAAACTTTTATAGTGTGATTATTTTGCTTTATTGGAATATAGCCAAGTTGGTAAGGCCTTCGTTTTTGGTACGAATATTCAAAGGTTCAAATCCTTTTATTCCAACAAAAAAATTATTTGTAATTATTTTAAGTAAAAGTCTTCATCGTCTAGTGGTTAGGACCTCGCCCTTTCACGGCGATAGCACGGGTTCAAATCCCGTTGAAGATATTAGATAACTAAAACAATCAAAGAAAAAGACCGCCATGCGTATTTAGGATTAATTAATATTTAAAGTTTGTATCATTTAAACGCGATAGTTTTGAACATTGTATCATTGTAGAAGAATACTTACTGTTTACGTCCTTTCCGTCTATATAAAAATCGTTCAGTCAAAACCTAAGTTGTGATTTAAAAAGTTTCTTTTGTGCCGGTTTAAATTTAAGACTTTCTAAATGAAATTTTGCAACCTTTTTTAAAAACTGAAATGTTAAGTTATTTAAATTAGAAACAGCGTAGTATTGCAATCCCGCATAATTCTTAAATTGACGAATATTTTTCGAATCAAATACAATTTTGTTATTTTTTAAAAAATTAGTAAGAAATAGTATTTTTTTTGAATAAGAAAAAACCTTTCTTACAATTTGTCAATCGTTTTTTACTTGACCCAAAGGTGTAATTACTTTAACAACTTTGTTAATACTTCCTTCAGTATTTATATATGTCCCTGAATTTTCAAAAAATACAGTGTTAGGCAAATGAAGGTGATTAGTTATATCAAAGTTTTTTTTAAATTTTGCTAACTGTTCCAGCTCTAAGTTACTATTTTGTGTTATCAATAATTTATTTTTGTGTTTATAATTTTGAAAAAAGTTTAGTAATTTTAAATTTAACAATTTTTTCATATTAGATGTTGAGAATGAGCTGTTTATAAAATAAATTCCTGCAGAATTTCTGAAATCTTTATTTTTTATTGCTTTAAAACTATTAAAGTTAGCAAATCCAGCACCATTCAAAGTGGAGTTTAGGATATTTAACCGACATTGGTCTGTTCCTTGTGAGTATAAGTTTATATGTTTTATTAAAGATTTTATCATGTTTGATATACCGTAAACGTCTTCTCTTCTAAATATTTCTGCGTTAGAAATTAAGACAGGGTTTGACGAGTTTATAAACTCCTGACAAAATAAGTTATTACCTTCTACTAGAGATTTCAAAATTTGAATGTTGCTACTAAGTGTAATATTGGAAAATGTCAAGTTAAACAAAGAACCAATAGTAATTGTTTTAAAGTTCCCTTTTAAGTACCTTGATTTAAGCTTTAAATTTAATTTAGAGCCTTCATAACGAGGATTCACTCCTAATAATATACAGGTATCTGATGTTGCGAGTTTAGTTTCGTCTAAACTTGAGTTTAATAAAAAATTCTTTTCTAAGTCAATATTCAAATTACTAGATTCGGATTGTCTAAGCTTAAAGAATGAATGTTTGTGTGTTAAAATATGTAATAAGTTTAAAACCTCAATACTTATATTTCTATTAAGACAAATTGTTATGTTGCATGGATGAAAATAATGCTTTAACAAATGGTTTTGAAAATATAGTGTACAAAAAAACTCTTTAAATAGTTTCTGTCATGATAAATTCAGAAACGATTCTTTTTGATTGTTGTTTAAAAAACTGTAAATTATTCTTTCAGGGGAAAACATTCCATCAAATGAAAACCTAGTTTTATCAGAAATTCAATTTGTTTTGAAAGTTTTTTTTTCATACCCAGGTAAAACTTTTATCACTTGGTTATTTTTTAAAGATAGTTGAATAGGTGTCCCAAACCCATCAGAAAAATCGATAGAAGTTATATTTTTTAACTCTCAATTCCGGTTTACAAAAGGGTATGGTTTCGAAGTTAATGCGCCAACAGGGCACAAATCGATAACGTTACCCGATAATTCAGACTGAAAAACCTTTTCAACATAAGTACCAATTTCGCTCTGCAGTCCTCGTCCAAACATCCCTATATCTTCGACCCCAGCGATTTCAGCAGCGAAACGAACACATCTCGTACAGTGAATACATCGCGTCATCACGGTTTTTACGATAGGGCCAATATTTTTGTCTAAAACAACTCGCTTAAAACTGTAGAATCTTTTCTTAGTTAATCCAAAAAAAAGAGATTGGTCTTGTAAGTCACACTCACCACCCTGATCACAAATTGGGCAGTCTAATGGGTGATTTAATAATAAAAATTCTAAAACATTTTCACGAGCTTTCTTAACTAGAGAGCTATTAGTATGTATATCACCATTCGCTAAACAAGATTTAGCATTCATTGCACAAGAAACAATAGGCTTGGGTGAGTTCTGCAGTTCTACAAGACACATACGGCAATTTCCTGAGATAGATAAATTTTTATGGTAGCAATAATGTGGCACGTTGATTCCTAACGTTTCACAGTATTCAATAAGAGGAGTGTTTTGTTTTCAAAAATTATCGTTTGAATTATTTTTAAATTCTAAATCATAGTTAAATTTTATATTATTTATATGAAAGTATTTCAAAATTAAAAGAAAAAATTCTATTTGACGGCTCAGGACTTTTTAAAAAATTTAATATAACTCAATTAAACAACTGATTATTGTTAACACTGTTAATAACACGCTTCGTATTTAGAGAAACATACATAAAATGAAACTAATATTGTAATAATCGGGTTTGGTTTAAAGTTGAGGAAACGTAGCTTCAAATGGTTAAAGCGTCGACTTGTCACGTCGAAGATTGCTGGTTCAAATCCTGTCGTTTCCGTTTTGTTAAAAGTTAACTTTTAACGTTTTTAATTCTATCCATCCTAATAGTATTTTTTAATCTATAATATATAGTTAAAATTGCTAATCCTATTGCAGACTCTGCAGCGGCAATCGTTAGAATAAACAAAACAAAGACATAACCAGTAATATCATCTAGATATATAGAAAAAAGGACAAAATTTAAGTTTATCGCTAATAACATTAATTCGATAGACATTAAGGTTATTAATATATTTTTTCTATTTAAAACGAGCCCTAATACTCCAATTAAAAATAAGGCTATAACAATATTCAAAATGTAGTTTAAATTTAAAATTATCATGTATACAGTATTTAAATATGGGTACATTGGGGCTTGAACCCAAGACCTGTGGATTAAAAGTCCAATGCTCTACCAACTGAGCTACATACCCATAAAATCCTTTATTGCAAAAATATTATAATGCAAAAAGAATCAAAAATGCCATCATTAATGAGAAAAGAGCGATAGCTTCGGTTAATGCAAAACCTAAAATAGCAGTTTTGAATAATTCATCTTTTAAAGAAGGATTTCGTGAAATTCCAATTACTAATGCACCAAACACGGTACCAATTCCTACTCCAGCTCCTGCTAGTCCGATTGTTGCTAAACCAGCTCCTACAAATTTAGCTGCTTGTAATAACATGTAAACATAATAAAAATGTATTTATTTTTTTCGGTGGCTTTAAAGCAGCTTTTAAAAATTAAGTTTGAGATTTTAAAGGTCCCATCAAATTTTTCCTCTCTAAGATAACCTTAAAGATTTTAAAAGTCTTTGTAACGTCGTCATTTTTGAATATATTACAATAAAATTATTGTTTTAACAGGTAATTTAGCACCTCCAGTTTTAAAAGCTGTGACCGCAATGTTTCTTGAGATTCCACATATTTCAAATAAAACTGTACCAGCGCTTACTTTTACACCTCAATGAGATAAGGCACCTTTACCTTTACCCATTCGAACTTCAATGGGTTTTGCTGTAATAGGAACGGAAGGAAAAACTCGTATCCAGAGTTTTCCTTTTCGATTCAGCTTTCTAACAATAGCTTGTCGTGCTGCTTCAATTTGTCGAGATGAGATAGTCCCTGCTTTTGCAGCTTTTAACCCAATACTTCCAAATCTTAACTTATTAGAGCGAAAATCAAACCTTGATAGCTTACCTTTTTGTATTTTTTTATATTTAGTTTTTTTTGGTTGTAGTAACATAAACTTTTTAATTTCTGTTTTCACAAGTTCAAACTTTTATTCCAAATGTACCATTGATTGTATAAGCAGTTGACTGAAAATAATCAATTTTAGAACTAAATGATTGAAGAGAAAACTTTCCAAATTGTAGAATAACACTTCGAGCTCTTGGTGCTCTATTAAATCTACCTTTAATAACAATTTTTATCCCCGCAAGATTTGATATTTCAGACGTAATTAATAGTTTTATACTTTGTTTCAAAAATCCCAAGAAGTAGTTGTCCTTCCGAGATATAGCAATTTGGTCGGATCTTAATTGATTAAGCCTAAATTGGTCGCTTATAAACTCAGCTAATAATTTTGCTGATTTTCTTTTCACAGCGCTGATGAATAAAATATTTATTGCCTCTTTAAAGAAAGAGTTTTTAATAAATTTCCTTAGCTGCCTAAAAGTAATCTTAAAATCTTTGATTTGGTTTTGTGATAATTGCTTAGTACTGTTCAAGTTTAGTAACGTTACGGAAATATTAATTTTGTTTTTAGTATATTTTGCTAAGCTCTCTAACAAGATTTCTTGAAATCCTTTTAAATTAATTGTCTGATTTCTGTCAAGCTTGTTAGAGAGTAAGTTTATTCGATTCTTTACTTTTTTCTCTTTTTGAAATTTCTTCAAATTCGTTATTTGGTGGTTAAGTAATGCCTTGCGTAGTGAATTTTTTTTCTTCTTCTTATTTTTCTTGTTGATTTTTAAACGTGCTTGCAAGCGTTTAAAGTATGTTGAATATTTTTTTGAATATTTTGTTAAATGTTTATTTATGGCATAAAGTGTTTTTGTCGTAAGATAAAAAGAAATAAATATTTGCAAACTATTTTCAGAGTAAAATAGTTTACAATTATGAATTTTTATTTTATATAAACCAAAAAATCGATTTAAATATTTTTGAATTTCTAAAGTTTTATATAGATATAAAGACGACTCTTCGTTATTTTTTTCAATATACTTAGATTCTCAATTTTTTTTAGCAACTCCTAACCTAAAAATTCGCGCATCTGTTTTTTGTCCCATTTTTATTTTTTATTCTTTTTTTTTTTATAAGAAAATTGTTTCCGAGTAAGAACGAATTCTCCCACTTTATACCCGATCATTTCGTCTACAATTTTTAGTGTGATGAATGTTTTACCGTTATAAACTTGCATAGTAAGCCCAACGAATTTCGGCAATATTACAAAGTTCTTGTAGACAGTTTTAATATCATTTTTATAAATTGATGTTGAATTTTTGATATTATCTAATAATTTGTTTCCAACATACGGCCCTTTTCATTTGACTCTACTCATTTTTTAATGTTTTAAAAATTTAGATTTTGATTGCTTTTTACTAGTTTTACCATTTTTAGTAGGTTTTCCTCATGGCGTCACTGAAGAACGGCCGCCAGAGCTCTTCCCTTCACCTCCTCCATGAGGGTGGTCAATAGGATTCATTGCTACACCTCTAACAGTTGGTCTTTTATTCATCCATCTATTTCGCCCAGCTTTTCCAATTACATTAAAAAATGAGAATTCATTCGATACGGTTCCAATCGTTGCCTGACATGTGGATGAGAGGAATTTGTGTTTCCCAGAGCTTAAAACAACTCGACAATATTTAGAAGTTTTTTCAATTAATTGTGAATTCGTGCCAGCAGACCTGCTGAATTGAGCTTTCTTATTCGCTTTTGAAGAAATGTTATGGATAAAACTTCCCACAGGAATTTTTATTAATGTTAAAGAGTGTCCGACTTTGATTTCAGCATTAAACCCTGATTTTACAACATCACCAATACTTAGGTTTTTAGGGGCAACCATATAAAAATAATTATAGTTTAAAAAGTCATAAACAGCAGCAATAAATGCAGTTCTGAACGGGTCATATTCTAAACTAGTTATAATTCCTACAGAATCTTTATTCCTTACAAAATCAATCTTTCTATACTTTTTTTGGTGGCCACCACCTTTATGTCGTACAGTGATTTTCCCAAGGTTGCCTCTTCCTGCTGTGTTTTTTTTACCAACAATCATTTTTTTTATTAAAGGAGCCTTACTCAATTTTTTTTTCGATAAATTAGTTAATCTCTTTTGAGTTACTGAAGTAGATTTATTTTTTGTTGAATTCATATAAATATAAGTTATTTCAAAAATTTTAAAAAATTCATGCTTTCATTAAAAATAGCAAACAAATCATTTTTTTCACCTAATTTAATTAATCAAAATCATTTTAAACATTTATTTTCTAAAATTAAGATTTTAAAGTTTATAAAAAAAGAAACATTTTCGTTTTATTCATCTTGGTTAATTCTATTTACTTTTAATAAATCGTACTACATTAAAACAAAAATAAACTATTTCATTTCACATATTTTATTTTCTTTTTTTACTCATCAAAAATTAATTAGTTACGTTATAAATATTAATTTATCGTTAACAAATACGTTAATTAATGTGAATAGTATTAAAGGTAACCCTAAATTTTTTTATTCTGCCGGGATGTTCAACTTACAAAAAACCCAAAAAATTAGGCAACCCAAAGCCATAATCACCATTTTAAAAGCTTTGTTAGTAAAAATGAAAATTTTTAGAGCAAAACCTGTAGCTTTGCACTTTAACAATTTATTTTTTAATTATCAATCATATATTTATAAAAAACTTAAACGAAAAGTTTTTATAAAATTAGTAACGAGCTACAATTATCACCCTCATAATGGGTGTAGGTTAAAAAAAAAAAAGCGAATTAAAATTCGTACTCGAACTAAAAAATTATAGAAGGAATGACTGAGTGGTTGAAAGTGGCAGATTGTAAATCTGTTAAGTTTATCTTATCGTAGGTTCGAATCCTACTTCCTTCAGCGAAATATAACGCAGTTTGGTAGCGTGCCTGCTTTGGGAGCAGGAAGTCATGTGTTCGATTCACATTATTTCGAAGTTAATGATAGTTTTTCACTTTTGAACCTATAATATGGTATTTTTATCAAATTTTTCATAGATCTATGAAAGATAGAGACATTTTTAATATATGATAGATCTTTTATGTTTTTAATTTGTTTTTTAGAATAAACCTTATTATTTAACTTTAAACACAACAAATTAATTAAAGGGTTGATATTTTTTAATTTTTTTGAAGTAAGTTTTGGGTGATTGCTGTTTATTAGTAGAATAGGCCCATGCAATAAAGTGGTTAAATTTTTAAATATTGAACCACTCAAAGTGTTAGTCATTAACGCATTAAAAACTCTATAATACTTCAACTTGTTTTTTACTAAAGCTTGTTCGGTTTTTATTCAGCCTTCACTATCTAAAGAAGCTCCGTGAAAAAAAAAGAAAAAGTTTATTGTTTTGAGATAATACTTGATTTTTAAATGTTTGTAGGTTTTTAAGTTCAAATCCATTTTTTATTATTTAGGCTTAGTAGGATTCGAACCTACGACAAAACCGTTATGAGCGGTACGTTCTACCTCTAAACTATAAGCCTAGTAAACCAAAAAAAATTTTTGATTTTATGAGAAATATAAGTATAAGCCAAATTTTTGTTGTTGTTATTATAGGAGTTTTGATGTTTAGTGATTTTTCAAAAGGATTGAAGAGCATACGTAACTTAATTAAAGTTAATAAAATTCATAAAGATTCAAAAAAAAAATAAACTCAGGAAAAAAAGGATTTGAACCCTTGACTTTTGGTTTTGGAAACCACTGTTCTACCGGCTGAACTATTTTCCTAAACGATGCTAAGTTCAAAAAATTCATGATCTATAAATACCTATTAGAAGTTAAATATCGTATTTTCTTTTCTCTTATTGCTTGAAGCTTTATAGTAGTAAATTGTTATTGCTTTAAAGAAACTTTATTGTACGTTTTCATCAAACTTAGTTTAAACCCAAACTATACTAATCTATTATATTTTTTAACAACCGATGTTACCGAAGTCTTTATTGTCTACGTAAATTTATCTTATTTTATAGCCAATCAAACAATAATTTTATTCTTGGGTTACCAACTCTTTACATTTTTATCTACGGGGTTATATAGATTTGAATACGTTTATTTCAAAACTATTTTAATAACGATAGCATTATATTGATTAAGTTTTATTGCTATATTAAACGTTTTTATTTTCCCAGCAAGTTGACTTTTTTTTTTAGAATTCCAAGAGTTTTTATCGATCGAAAACCTAACATTTTATTTTGAAGCTAAATTGAATGAATATGTAGCCTTTTATAAATCAGTTTATTACTTATGCAATACTATTTTTCAGATAATAGTTGTGTTTTTTATCATTTTAGATTTATGTAAAGCTAATTTGGCGATTCTAAAAAAATTTAGAAAAGTTTTTTATTTTATTTTTTTTTGCTTTGCAACGGTTATCACTCCTCCTGATATTGCTTATCAATTGCTAACTAGCATTTGTATAATAATAATTTATGAGATAACTACAATATATATCATCTTTAAGAACGAACTTTTAAAGATTAAGTAGGTAATCAATTAAAACTAATTAACACTCCCACTGATAATATTAGGTACCCTAACGATAAAGGAAGGAAGCTTTTCCAACCTATATACATTAATTGATCATACCTGTACCTTGGTAATGTCGCCCTTGTAACTATGAAGAAAACTACACCTAAAGCAAGCTTTAAACTAAACCATAAACTTCCTGGAAGGTAGTTAAAAGGGAACAAATTAATTAAAGGCAGTCAACCTCCTAAAAATAGTATGGAGACAAAAGCACTCATTAGAAGCATATTGGCATATTCCCCTAAAAAGAATAAAGCAAACGTCATAGCCGAATATTCAACATTATACCCAGAAACTAGCTCAGCTTCAGCTTCAGGTAAATCAAAAGGGTGCCGGTTTGTTTCAGCAAGCATCGAAACACAAAAAATAAAGAACATAGGTAGCAATGGGATAATAAATCAAACGTTATTTTGAGCCGACACAATTGAGCTTAGATTAAAAGAACCAACACAAATACACACATTGATTATGATAAAACCTATGGAAACTTCATAAGAAATCATTTGAGCTGCAGAACGTAACGCACCCAAAAATGGGTATTTTGAGTTACTGGACCAACCAGCCATAATTATACCATAAACACTTAACGAAGATGTTGCAAATAAATATAAAACTCCAACATTCAAATCGGATAACACAACTTGTTTCGATAATGGCAGCACAGCTCAACCAATTAAGCTTAAAATAAACGTCAACATGGGGGCAATTAAGAATATAGCAATATTTGAATTGCTAGGGAAGATGGTTTCTTTCACAAACAGCTTTAGACCATCAGCTAATGGTTGTAATAAACCTAAAAAACCAATAACATTAGGGCCTTTTCTTCTTTGTATGATACCCATAATTTTTCTTTCGGCTATAGTAAAATACGCAACAGAAATAAGTAAAGGAACAACAATAGCAAGAATCTTTAATACAATACAAATTATTAATACAATCATTTTTAGTTTAAGCAAAAATAAGAATTAATTAAGATAAGGTAGGATTCGAACCCACGGTATTCTACAATACAATAGTTTTCAAAACTAACGCCTTAAACCACTCGACCACTTATCCTAGGAAAGCAAATGAAGGGATTTGAACCCTCATCTTTAATCTTGGCAAAATTACACTCTACCAATTGAGTTACATTTGCAAGGGTAATCTTAAATTTAAATAAAGAATTTAACTGATTTAAATATGAAAAAAAGCTCATTTTGGGATTTAGAGTTCGTAACTAGAGTAATATCAAGTCTTGGAATATCTTTGAAGAACTGGTATTGATTCTCTAGTTCTTTAAATATCAATGGATTTCTTAATTGAATTGATATTGATTTTATGGACTTTAAGCTTTGTTTAAAATGAATCGGTTGAGAATGTTTGATTTTCGGAAAAACTGAGGTTATTAATTTTAGATAAAAGAAATACATTATGTGTTTTTTTAATACTATTTTGCAACCTACAGGGCTACCCTTTTTAATCTTTAAAAATACATTTAGATACCTAGATTTTGTCAACTTGCTTTTTTTAGACGACAAAAATTCTAGAGCTAAGAGTCCTGAAATAAGGTGTTTAAAACTAGATTTTTGGTATCCAAAATTTAGTATAATTTTTTCAAATTTTGGGATTTGTTCTATCTTTTGGTAAAAAAATACATTAACTAGGTCGTATTTAACTATGTTGTAAAAGTATGAATCAAGAAAAAACATTTTGAATCTTTTTATATAAATCCTGAAGAAAGAGTTACAAACTTGAGATTTTTTTTCTTCTTCAGAAATTTGGGTATGGGCCCTATTATACGAGATGCGATTGGTTTTCCTTGTTTGTTTATCAAACTAACAACATTCGATTGAAAAAAAAAAGTTGTACCATCTTTTTTTATTGTTTTAGCTTTAGTTCTAAGAATAATTGCCTTGTGGACTTCACCTTTTTGCACTTTCGATGTTGATCGGGCTTTGTTACGAAGTTTCTGTATAGATACTATTACAATATCACCAAGGACCGCAACCCGTCTATTAAAACCATTGAGAACTTTAATACATTTTACAGTTTTAGCACCTGAGTTATCCGCTACTTTTAAAATTGTTTGTTGTTGAATCATTTTTTTTGCGTTTATAGCTCAATTGGATAGAGCGTTGGATTTCGGTCCCAAAGATTATAGGTTCAAGTCCTATTAAACGTATTTTATAGTGCCGTTCTAGAATCACCTGTAATAAAAGTACTTTTTCTTAACAAAAGCGTATTCATACAAACTTTTTTTTTTACTAATATTAACACCTGTATTTTTAGTTGCAAGTAACAGCTCACTTATCAGCTTTTTATGCATTTTTTTTTCGTCTTTGTTGTTTGTTTTTGTTAGGAAAAATTTCAAAGTAGTTGAGATTCGATTTACATTATGAACTATGTAAGGAAATTCTTTTAATTGAGAGCGTTTATTTTTCTGTTTTAATTGTTTGACTTTAAGTAATGGTGTAATATTAATAAGAGCTCTATTGATAAACTCTTTATGGTTTTTACTAAATGATTTGTAAAAAAATTTAATGCTTTTTAATCAAATTTTTTCAGATGTTGCACTTTTACCTTTTAATAATAATTGATTGATTATTTTTCTATTCATAGACTATTAACTATTTGACCTTTTAGTCCCATATTTTGAGCGTGAGGTTTTTCTTCCTTTCAGGCCACTAAAATCTAACTTTCCACGAACTAAGTGGTATTTAATTCCAGGCAAATCTTTCACTCTACCCCCTCTAATCATAACCGTTGAATACTCTTGTAAATTATGACCTTCGCCAGGTATATAAGCCATGATCTTTTTGTTATTAGTTAATCTTAACTTAACTAACTTCCTTAACGCTGAGTTGGGTTTTTTAGGAGTCCTTAAAAAAACTTTAGTACACACTCCTTTTTTTTGTGGGCAGTTATTCAACGCAGGAACTTTATTTCGTAGTTTTTTTTTTTTCCTCTTGTTACGACACAATTGATTGATTGTAGGCATTTATTTTAATAATTATACCAAAAAAGGGACTTGAACCCTTACTCTTTTATAAAAAGAACTAGAACCTAAACCTAGTATGTCTACCAATTTCATCATTTTGGCATAAAAATACTCGTTATCGGACTTGAACCGATACTTTTTATATAAAAATCAGATTTTAAGTCTGACGTGTCTACCAATTTCACCAAACGAGCTTTTCAGATAATCCCACAATTTGATTTTTTAACACTAGGTGCACAAGTATTCGGACTTTTAATAACTCTATCTTTTTTTTACTATTTTAGCATTAACACTGTCATACCTAATTTTATAGAAGTAAAAAAGTTCAGAGCAAAAAAATTGATAAAAAACACAACTTCTATTTCGACTATGAATCTAGATCTAACAAATAATAAAAAACTAATCAATAATAGCTATAAGCTATTTATGCAATAACTTGAGAAGGGAATATAACTCAATTGGTAGAGTGTATGCTTTGCAAGCATGAAGTTATCGGTTCGATCCCGATTATTTCCAAATTTATTTCAAACCATATTTATCTCTTTAGGCTGGGTTCGAACCAACGACCTAGTGGTTAACAGCCACTCGCTCTACCATTGAGCTACTAAAGATTATTGCAAATGTCCTATTTTTCATAAAACCTGATAAATGAGTTGAAATCAAGTCAAAAAGGATAATAGGATAAACAGTTAGTATAACTAATATCTTCTATAACCAATATTTGTAATATTTTGTAATTAACATGGAAATGCTTTGGTGGTGTTGGTCAAGTTTTTGAATTTAAAATATTTGATGTAACAAAATCAAAAACACTTGCGTCAAACGAGATTATATCTCCTTTCTTTAAAATATAAGAATTAGATTGAACAATTTTATCATTAACATAAACTTTCTGGTGAGATATTAGTTGTCTTGCATTTCTGAAACTATGAGAAAAGTATGTACGATATATTGCAGTATCTAATCTAGTTTCTAGGTTTTTGATGAACAGAACAGTTTCGTGTATACTAGTAGATTTAGAATCTTTTAAACTCAACTTCACCAGCTTTTTTAAATAAGATTTTCTCAATTTTCCGTAGAAAAAACTAAGTCTTTGTTTGTTGTGGAGGTTATACTTAAACTTTCTACTGAAAAAATCTTTAAAGTTGAATAGAACATATGAAATCGGGTCATAAAATCTTTTTCGGTTAAACTTTAATGTTAAATGTTGAAATTTTTGTCATTTCTTTTTTCTAAATCTTAAAAATTTATCACTATTTTGAATATTCTTTTTTAAGGTTAAAAATTTTTTGTATAATGGCTTATTACGTCGTTTATTTGTAAAGGGCATAAATATTTTTTAAAATATACTCTGACTTTAAAAACTTTTCAAGATCAAAAAACAACTTAACTAAAGTTGGGACTAATATTTTTAATCTTATTCTTTTTCAATGGCAATTTTTTTAATAAAGAATAGAAAAGGAAAAAGTAAGTTATCTTTATGTTTTTCTGAACAAAGTTGAAATACCCCAACGTTTTATACGTAATTTTGATGGAGTTTGAAGGAATACAATTAAAAGATAAAATAGGAATTCCAGCTTTATAAAATTCATTAATCGCGGTAGTCTCAATTTTTTGGTTAAAAATAACAACTAAATGAGGTTTTGTTTTAACTGTCAATAAAAGTTTAAGGCTTTTCGAAAAGTTTTTTGATTGAATTACTTTCAAATAAGTTAATATTGAAAAACGATTTCTAAAAATCCCGCTAATTCATGATTTTTCTGATATAAAAGTATGATTCGTAAAGTGTATAAGTTTCATTTGTTTCATCTTAGAGACAACTGGAAAGCCTATAAATAAAATTTTAAATTGACATACATGGTATTCAAAGATAATTTTCAAAACTTGCTTTAAATGAGCTTCTATGTATTCTAAGGTATCATTCGAGAAATTGAAAATATTAAAAGAAGGCTGATCCGAGTATGTTTGTAACTTTAATAGGTTGTATTTAAATAATTTATGGGTTTGGCTTTTAACTAGGTTTACTTTCATCTTTAAACTTTTTTACCTTCTTTTAAGGTGATTTTTTCCGTTGCATATAAAATACCTTTTCCTTTATACGGCTCAGGAACTTTACATGACCTAATTAGTGAAGCGATTTGAGTAACAAATTGATAAGAATTTCCTATGATAAAAAGTTTATTAGCCTTTAAACAAAAAATTTTTAAATTTTTTGGAGTTTTGAAATATATAGAATGGCTATATCCTAATTTCAAATGTAATAAATCAAAATCTAGTATTTTTAAAGTAGATGCTCGAAATCCTACTCCAATAAGATTAAGTTTTTTGCAAAAAAAACTTGAAATTTCTAAAAGCATTTGTTTTATTAAAACGACCTGAGTCGTTTGTAGAGCCTTTAAATTTCTCTTCTTGTTATTTGACATATTAAAAAGGGGTTCTCTAGTTATTTTAATTAATTTTTTGTCTTTTTCAATGACCAATTGAGTTTTTAACCTTAATGCCTTTTGAGTAACAGAGTTCGTAAAAATAATGATATGATTTGTAGTGCAATAATAAAGTGAGATATCTTTTGGAATTTTGATTATATGCCGTTTTGTAATATTATTCATTTTTATTTAATTATGAATAAAGGTTTTCCTCCTATATGAGTTTGTTTACATTCATGAATTGTCATTAAACCTTTATTTGTTGTTAATACAATAAGACTTTTTTTTGTATCGAGCTTTCACAATTGTGGTGCTGAATAATAAATCTGATGACTAGGCTTAGATATTAGTTTCAGTGAGCTCATTGCTGGTTTTCCATTTTTATATTTCAAAAAAATTTTTAGTAAATTTGGGTCTGGGTCATAAATTTTATAACCTAAAATGAAACCTTCATCTCAAAGAATATTCAAAAAAGCGATAATTAATTTTGTTTTTGGTTGAAAAAGAAAGTTTCTTCGAGAAATTTGACTATTTTTTAAATCCGTAGCTACATTTCATATAGTGTTTTTCATAAAAGATTTTTAATATGTTTAGAGACAGGGTCGAACTGCCGTCACAAGGATTTTCAGTCCTTTGCTCTACCTACTGAGCTATCTAAACATTTGCCCACATTTAAGGGTTCTTAAAATCATACGGATTAACTTTTTTTAACATGATCTCACCATGAGCATCCAATAACTTTAAAAATGCACGTCCTGTTTTATTTGAAAAAAACGGCTGTTTGAATGCTACACGTTTTAATTTATCTAGCTCTAATTCATTTAACCCCCTTTTTTGAAGAAATTTTAATACGAATCTATCAGAGTCTGTCTTATTAAGCAATGCAGACCTAAAAAATTTGGTATCTAATCGAAACTTCGTTTTAATCTTAACGTCAGAGAATAGTTTCATCTTTACGTTTTTTCAAATAACTAAAAATTTGGCCATTTGGGATAAATGAATTTTTAATTGTTTATTATAAACATAGTATCCAAATTGTTCTTGAGACTTTTTATTAACGTGAGGTGATTGTAATACAGAAAAGAAATAAACTTTTTTATTTTTTTGAGATTGTACAGGGAAAAACTTTAAATTAAGAACTTTGTTTGTTTTAAGCTTGTAAAAAAATTTTAAAAAATTTGTTAAAGAATTTGGATTCTTTGAATAAATAGATAAAGTAATAAACATAAACTTTGCAATTTTTGAATATAACATAATAATCAAAGGTAGGTATTAACTAATAAAAAGAACTCAACATACTTAACGAATTTTGGACGCTGTTTTAGCATTTGTATGAGTACGTTGACCTCTGACAGGTAAACCACGCAACTTACGAATACCTTTATAAGCTTTGATTTGAACTAAATTTTTCGCTAACATAATTTTTGATTTTCTCAAGTTGTTATTTATTGATAAGTTTGAGTTTTCTATGAATTTAACTAATTTTGCAATTTGGTCTGGTTTTAGCGTAGACAATTTGCAATTATTGGATAAACCTAATTTTTTACAAATTGAAAACGATTGAAAATGTCCAATTCCAAAAATCTTAGTTAAAGAAAAAAAGATTGGTTTGTTTTCTAACAGTTCTGTTTCTAAAATATATACCATTTGTAATGTATAAATATGTGTAACTTCAACTAACATATTGACGCTCATATGCATTGAATTTAAAAAGACTTCTGGGTATAAACCAATGACTACTGTACCAACAATCAATGGCAAAAAAGCGGCCGCTTCTCGTTTGTTGATGTCAATATAATCGTTTAAATATTGAATTTTCAAATTACCATAAGAAATTCTATTAAACAACCATAATGAATAACAACCGCCAATAATCATACCGGTAGCACTAATAAAAGTAGCACTAGTACTAGTTTTAAAAGAGCCAGCTAATATTAAAAACTCTCCTACAAAGCTACCAGTACCAGGCAGCCCAATATTTGACATTGTAAAAAATAAAAAAATGAATGTGTACAACGGCATCGTATGAACCAAGCCTCCGTAATATTTAACCATTCTAGTATGATGTCTTTCATAAACTACTCCAATAATCAAAAATAAAGCACTCGCTACAAAACCGTGACTTAGACTTTGTAGTATTGCTCCTTCTAGACCAACTATGTTAAAACTGAAAAGACCAACCATTACTAAATTCATATGCGCTACAGAAGTATACGCGATAATTCGTTTAAAATCGGTTTGACGGATTGCCGTAAAAGACGTATAAACGATACCAACGATAGACAGTAAATAAACGATTGGAGCAAAAAAAAATGATGCTTCTGGGAACAGCGGAAAAGAAAAACGTAGGAAACCATAAGTTCCTAATTTTAATAAAACGCCGGCTAAGATAACAGACCCTGCAGTTGGAGCTTCTACATGAGCTTCTGGCAGCCATAAATGTACAGGAACCATTGGAACTTTAGTTGCGAAAGATCCAAAAAAAGACAGTCATAAAAATCTTTGTTCTGTTGTAGAAAAAATGAAAGTTAATAACACTTCGTAATCAGTTGTTCCTACTTGATAGTAAATATATAAAATGGATAATAACATCAATACTGAGCCCAACAATGTATATAAAAAAAAGAAATAAGCAGCCCTAATTTTTCTCTCTCGAGAACCTCAAACACCAACTATTAAATACATTGGAATTAACACACTCTCAAAAAAAATGTAAAATAGTAACAAATCTAAAACAGAAAAAACTCCAATTAAAAAAAATTCCATAACTAAAAAAGCAATCAAGAATTCTTTTATATTTAGTTTAACACTAGTTCAACTTATTAATATACATAAAAAAATCAATAAAGTAGTTAAAAGTATAAAAAATAATGAGATTCCATCAATGCCTAGAGTGAAGTTAAAGTTTAAAAAAGGAATTCATAACAATTTACTTACAAATTGAAAAGAGCCAATAGATTTATTAAAAAAAACTCAGAAAAATAAAGAAGCTACATACAATAGACAAGATACGTTTAAAGCTATTGATTTCAATAAAAAAGAATTTCGTGAAGGTACAAATAATAAAAAAAATGTTCCAATTAAAGGTAATATCAAGACAAAAATCAATAAATTTGTCACATTTAATAAAAAAAAATCTAACATTTACATTTTATAGGACTTGAACCTATGTCCATCAGCTTAGAAGGCTGTTGCTCTATCCAACTGAGCTAAAAATGCTAAAGATAAAGGCTAAAATCGGACTTGAACCGATATTAAAAGATTTGCAATCTAATACATTAACCAAATTATGTTATTCAGCCTAGAAATAAAATTTACATATAATTTTAAAAAACATCCTTACAAGTGATAAATCAAAATTAGTAACTGTAAAAAATTAAACTATTGACATAGTTAATAGTAAAATTATTTTGTATGAAAATAGATAAATCAGAGTTGGGTTTACAAACAGAAAAAGTAAAAGATAAAACAAACAAACTACTAAAATTGAAATACTAGACTCTATCGGATAATACAATTTGCCAGCTACAGAATTCTCAAAATACATAATTTTTACTATACGAATATAGTAGAACGTAGAAATTACACTACATAATATACTAAAAATTGCAATGAAGTACATAGATGCTTCAATGGAAACTAAAAAGATTCCAATTTTAACTAAAAAGCCGATCATTGGCGGTAAACCCGCTATCGATAATAAAACAGTACTGAAAAATAAAGCTAAGATACTATTGGATTTACTTAACAAGTTTAAATCTGTTAAATCTTTATTTTGTTTCTTACTATATCTGTGTTTCAGCTGTAACAATAAAAATATAGACCAAGTACATAAACCAGCAATCATATACAAGAGAAGATAACATAACATTGACTGCATACCTTCAAATGTTCCCGTGCTAAAAGCAATCAACGTATATCCCATATGACTAATTGAACTATAAGCTAAAAGACTTTTTAGTTTTTTTTGCTCTAAGCCACCAAAAGAGCCAACTATTATAGTTAGAACTGCTATAGCAGCAATATAATAACGCCATTTGATAGAATATTCAAAAAAACTTGAATAAAAAATCCTAATAATCAGAATAAAAATAGCTAACTTGGGCACAACAGCAAAAAAAAACGTAGAACTAGAAGGGGAGCCTTCGTAAACATCAAGCGATCATAAATGAAACGGAGCCACTGCCAATTTAAATAAAAGACTTACAAAGATAAATACCAAAGCAAATTGAATTAAACCCCCGTCAATAAAAATGTGTTTAACAAAAGTATAGTTATTTACCCCATAAACACTTTCATATTCTAGATACACTAAAAAAAATAGATTCTTCAAATCTTCAAAATTTGTAGTGCCGCTAACTCCATATAAAATAGAAGAACCAAATAGAAATAAACTAGACGAGAAAGCTCCTAGAATGAAATATTTCAAACCTGCATCCACAGAAAAAGTTGAGTCTTTTTTCATGGCTGCCATTATGTAGAAAGATAAACTTTGCAATTCAATCGACAAATACGCAGTAATTAAATCATTTGAAGAACATATAAAGAAAATACCTAACAAAGCAAAAAGTATTAATACGCTATATTCAAAATAATTGATTCTTTGTATAATCAAATAACGTTGAATCATCATGAAACAAAAAATCGATATTAGAGCTATCCAAGCCTTGGAAGAAAAACTTAAATAGTCAAGAATAATAGTATTATTAAAGATTTGGAAATTATTATATTCAACACTGTTATTCAATAACAGAAAACAAAACATAGTAATAATTAAAGTACTTAAATATAAAATAGAATTCTGAATTAATAAATACTTATTATTAACTGATATAAAAGTTCCGTGGATAATCAAATAAATTATAGAAATACCTAAAAAAATTTCAGGTAGTAGCTGTATTTCTTTAAATATTAACATTTATAAATTAATTAATCTGGAAGAGGAAAAGCAAAAAAAGTTTATAGCTGTATGTAAAAACTTAAACCCCATTACTATCAAGGTCGAAATTTATATAAAAAAAAACAATGACCAATAATTATGAAACTTGTTCAGTTTTATACTTAAAATGTTACACTATCATACATTAGTGTTTTAAAGGGGAGAATAGGCTTTTTTGACAAAATATATCAAATTGTGGAATTTTATAACATCTACAAAGAGAAATAAAAATTTAACTATAAATTATTTAAGTATATAAAACTGAACTATAAGTACGGGAAAGCTGCTTGAATACAACCTGAGTTTTAGTAATTTTAGTTGATCTTATTAAAACTAACGTTACAGGTCCAATAGTCGCTAATAACAAGATATTACCAGAAAGTAAAAACTGGATAATATAATCAGTATATAATAAATGACCTATAGACATAACTTCAGTAAAATAATCTAACTTGTTAAATCAATCAGAATAACAATTTCATAAAAAACTAACATCATAAGGGTTGGCTAACTCAAAGGTAGTAGGAACTATCAATAAGGTTTCAATCAAAAAAACAATACCAATAAAACTACCAAATGGAAAATACTTTAAAGAATCTTTTGCCAAATAAACTGTTTTTACATCTAACATCATGACTACAAATAGGAACAAAACGGCTATGGCTCCAACATAAATTATTATAAAAATCAATGAAATATATTCGCACTCCAACAAGAATAAAATACTAGATGAAGAAACAAAACTTAATACCAAAAACAGAACAGAGTATATTGAATTTTGACTGAGAATAGTCATTAAAGCACTAACTATCAAAACAAAAGAGAAAAAATAAAAAAATAAATTGATTATCATAAAATTTGGGAGATTTAATAATGAAAGAGGGATTTGAACCCCCGACATTTGGATTATGATTCCAACGTTCTAACCAACTGAACTATTTCATTTGTTCCAGCTACACGTTCCCGTACAGCTACCTTGTTACGACTTCATCCAAATTGCTAATTTTTCAATGAATTAACTTTTTTTACTTTTTGAAAAAAGCAAAAAAAATTAAATTTTCAAGTAAAACTAACTTTCTGCATGTGACGGGCGGTGTGTACAAAGCCAAGGTACGTATTCACCGCAACGTTCTGATTTGCGATTACTTGTGATTCCATCTTCATGTAAACGAGTTGCAGTTTACAATTCGAACTAAGAAAATTTTTAAAGATTAACTAAAATTTTTTGTTACTTTTTGTCATTTTCATTGTAGCACGTGTGTAGCCCAACCCATAAGGGCCACAGTGACTTGACTTAATTCTTACCTTCCTTTAAAGCTTTAACTTTAATTAACAAACAGTCTTTTTAAAACAAAATTTTCAATCTAAACCGAAAATTAAAAGTAAATTTTTAAAAACAAGAGTTACGCTCGTTTAAAGGAATGAACCAAACATCTCACGACACGAACTGACGACAGTCGTGCAACACCTGTAATGAAAAATCATTAATTTTTTAATTAACGTTAACAATAAAAAAAATTTATTAATTTAAATTATTTTTCAATATGTCAAGGGTTGGTAAGGTTTTGCGCGGATTATCGCATTAAACCACATGCTCCACCACTCGTTGTAGGCTCCCGTCAATTCCTTTGAGTTCCAATTTTGCAATCGTACTCCTCAGGCGGAATGCTTATGGCGTTAGCTTAAAAAATCCAAAATTCGTTTTTTAAATTACAGCACTCAGAATTTACAGTGTAGACTACCAGGGTATCTAATCCTGTTTGCTCCCTACACTTTCGTCCCTCAATGTCAGTTTGTACTAAAGAGTCGCCTTCGCTAATGATATTCCTTCATGTATTCTTGGAATTTACTCCTTAACATGAAATTCTACTCTTCCATATAAAACTCAAGTAAAACAGTATTGTATATTTTTTTAAAGTTAAGCTTTAAATTTTAACATATAACTTATATTACAATCTACGGACTCTTTACGCCCAGTAATTTTGGATAACGCTTGCCCCTCCCGTATTACCGCGGCTGCTGGCACGAGATTAGCCGGGACTAAAGCTTCTTTAAATAACGTCATTATCATTTTTAACGAAAGAATTTTACAACCAAAAGTTGGTCGTCAATCATTCACATAATATTGCTGGATCAAACTTTCGTTCATTGTCCAATATTCCTCACTGCTGGCCAAAAAATTAGCCTGGACCTTGTCTCAGTTCCAGTGTGGTTGTACGTCCTCTAAGACCAACTAAAGATCAAAGGCTTGGTAAACTTTTATTTCTACCAACAACCTAATCTTCCACAAACCCATCTTTTAACAATTATTTCTTTTATAATTTTTGCTTTTTTGAGCTTAAAACACTAAAAAACTATTTAATATTACTACAAACTAAAAAATAGTTTTACCCTAAAAAAAATCAAAATTTTTAATAGGTATAGTTTATCTTAAATTAAAAGGTAGACAAAAAATATTTGCGTATTCCTCACCCGTTCGCTGCGATATTTCAACATTTTATCGCACAACTCGCATGTGTAAAGCATATTATTAGCGTTCACCCTGAGCCAGGATCAAACTCATTTTTAATAACTTAAAATTATTTAAGAAATTCTAAGTTTGTTTAACTTGAAATCTTGCATGTTTTTGATGTTTATAACTTATAATAGTTTATTGGATAGTTAAAACGAATTTTAACATTATAAGTTATAAATGTTTTCAAAATTTATAAAATACATAGAATCTTAAGTAATTTGAATTTTAGTACTTATTAGCTAAAAATTTTACAACTCTTACACATTAAGCCTATTACGTAATAATCTTTTACGACTTTCAAAAAATTTTTTTTAAGGTTAGTTTCTTGTTTAGATGCTTTCAACAATTATCTATTATGAATGTAGCTACTCGACTATGCTATTAAAATAACAATCGATTGACCAGAGATTCACTTTTCCCGGTCCTCTCGTACTAGGGTCTACTCCTTTCAATTTTTAACACTTACGGTAGATAGGGACCAAACTGTTTTACAACGTTCTAAACTCAGATCATGTACCGCCTTCCTTGGCGAACAGCCAAACCCTTGGAACCTTTTACAGCTCCAGGATGCGATAATCCAACATCGAGGTGCCAAACCACTCCATCGATAGGGTCTCTAAAGAATGATTAGCCTGTTATCCCTGGCGTACCTTTTATCCGTTGAGCGATGACCTTTTCCACTCAGAGTCACCGGATCACTATAACCGACTTTCGTCCCTGTTCGATTTGTCAATCTTTCAGTCAAGCAAGCATTATACTATTATGCTCTTCAATTGAGTTTTGTCAATTTGAGCTTACCTTCGTACGCCTCCGTTACTCTTTAGGAGGCGACCGCCCCAGTCAAACTACCCATTATAAACTGTTTTAAGTTCATGAGTAACAAAAGTTTTTAAGAGTGGTATCTCATGGATGTTTAAATAAATAACTTATGTTACGATTTGATAAAAACTTACCACATATTCTGCACAAAAAAAATTTTATTACAATTTATAACTATAGTAAAGGTGCACAGGGTCTTTCCGTCTAGCCGCAAGTAGTCTGCATCTTCACAGACATTTCAATTTCACTGAAATTGCACTGGAGACAGTAGGACAGTCGTTACGCCATTCATGCAGGACACCAATTAAATGCCAAGGAATTTCGCTACCTTTGGACCGTCAGAGTTACAGCCGCCGTTTACTGGGGGTTAAAGTCAAAGCCAGAACTTTTTCTCTTAATCTTGCAGCACCGGGCAGGCGTCAGTCTCTATACTTCTTTTTTCAAATTGGCAGAGACCTGTGTTTTTATTAAACAGTCGCTGTCCTCGATTTTGTGACAGCTTTTAAAAGTTTTAACTTAAAAAAGCTACTCCTTATTCCGAAGTTACGGAGTCATTTTGCCGAGTTCCTTCAATACAATTAATTCAAGCACCTTAATTTGCTAAATTTGTTCACCTGTGTCGGTTTAGAGTACGGTATTATCTTAAGCTATTTCTTGAAAATACTAAAAAACTTCTAATTAAAATCGCAAATAGAAATTAAATTTATATTTTGTCACTTTAAGATATAATAAAAAAATTACCCATCAATTACAATTTTCATTTTTATCTTAGGGACCGGTTAACATTAAGGAGGATTAGCCTTCCCTTAAAAACCTTGAACTTAAGGTGACAATGTTTATTATTCACAATGTTTTTCGCTACTCATATCAATATTTTCATTTTTGATTTTTCTAATTTATATGACTATAAATTTTCTTAAATATACAAAACGTTCTGCTACCATTTAAAATCAGTTTTTAATATTTTACTATTAATTATATTGTTTTAAATTTATTGTTTCGGCAAATAATTTTAGTCCCTGTACATTTTTGACGCAAAAAAACTAAACCAATGAGCTGTTACGCTTTCTTAAAAGGATGGCTGCTTCCAAGCCTACCTATAGATTGTTAAAATTTTTTTACTTTCTTTTTCACTTAATTATTTTTAAGGGCCTTAACAAATAATGTGGGCTGTTTCCCTTTTGACTATGAATCTTAGCACTCATAGTCTGTCTGTTTAAAATCTTTTTAATTCTATATTTGGAGTTTCATTAAATGCAGTAAAACTTTACGTCCCCTTTATTTATCGAGTGCTCTACCTTAGATAAAGAATTTTAAACGCTCTACTTAAATAGATTTCGCAGAAAACCAGCTATCTCTAAGTTTGATTGGCCTTTCACCCCTAATCACAAATCATCTCAGTATTTTTCTACATACACGAGTTCGGCCCTTCAATAAGCGTTACCGCTTTAAATTCAGCCTGTTCATGATTAGATCACTTAGTTTCGGGTCTTATATCAAAGACTAATAATATTCTTTAAAGAGCGCAATTTAAAACTCAATTTTTTTTAGCCTACACTTTAAAATGTTTAAGCTTGCCATTAATATAAACTCATTGATTCATTATGCAAAAGGAACGCTGCCGCTTTTTTAAAGCTACAACTGATTATAAACATTAAATTTCAAGTTCTTTTCAAATTCGAAAATTCTATTTCACCATTCCCTTACGGTACTATTCGCTATCAATCGTTAAAATTTTTTAGACTTTGAGGGTGGGACCCCATTATTGAAATAATACACGACTTGTATCATTTTACTTTGTATTTTAAAATTTTAGTATATGTTTTACAGGGCTATATATGTATTTTATTTTATGCTACCTTCTTTGGCTTTTAAGTTTTAAACATATTACTTATTACAGTTTTTAAAAATAGTCTATACCGCTTTTGCTCGCCACTACTAACGGATTCTCGGTTGATTTTTTTTCTAGTTACTTAGATGATTCAGTTCACTAGTTTCTAAAAATTTTAATTAAAAGATAATTAAAATGTGTTTAAATTTTTTAAAACTCGTTTCCGATTTAGAAAAGTTATAAGTTAAAATAACTTGACTCGTTATAACATTTCGTTTAACAAACGTTCTTTAATTTTTAACGTTGAGGTATCCATTTAATGCATTAAAAAGATTAAATCTAAAGGCGAATAATGGGATTTGAACCCATGACATTTAGAATCACAACCTAATACTCTAACCTAACTGAGTTATATTCGCCAAAATTTAAATCAAAATAACAGTTTAATTATAGAATTAATGTAAATTCACTATACTGTTTAAGTAGATACAGATTAGTATAGCAAATAGATAAGTATATATTAAAAACACCTACATCCAGCTCTAAATCCATCAATACAACTAAAATCAATAAAAGTAAGGTATGAAAAACTGCTACTGTTTTTTCTTATAAAGTTAGCTATGACTGTATGCCTTTTTTAACGTCATTTGCATTTTATCTACTGAAAAGATAAATAATAAAGCCTGAAAATGTATAACAAAACTTTTAACCAAAAGGAACTTTAACCAATGTAAGAACTTTTAAAAATACGAAAAAACCAAATATGAAAGGACAAATTTTTTGAACATAACACAAATATTTCTAAGAAAGCAAAAGTAGATTTATTCAAAGCTGCTTTTGAATCGTTTTCACAAAAAGTAAAACTTTCAGAAATACAGTGAAAACATTCTATATCTATATATATAAAATGTCATTCGAAAAGTATGACTTATTAAAGAGAAAAGAGATCCCCTATAGGTCACCTCTAAATAACTGACTAAGTTTTGTAGACAATCACTTAATTGCCCGTTGTCCATAGGACAACAAACTTCGTCATAATAGATCAATCCCGAAGGATTTATGCTTTCTGCTTTATTAGATTCAATGAACGGAGATTCTAAACCACTTTGTATGTTCAAACTGTAATTCCTAGGTTGCAGCTTGCCCGCACCTCCTTCAAGCTCCTGGACGCCTGGTAGCAGAGGCAAATCTCTTGGTGGTCTGCTCCGCAAAGATGAAGGAGCAACGTAACCCTCTAAGTAGTCACCTTCACCTAAGTTCGGCACAGATTTCTTGGCATTTCTGCCCAGCAAGGGTAAAAAGGACATAATCTCCCGTAAGGATAAAAGGGATACGTCAACCCCCTCTCAAAGTTCCCCTTCATCTATACTTGGCGAAATATGCTCATCAACTCATCTATTAAGGGTTCGGGTAAGGGTCCCAATCAAATGAGTTTGGTCATCAGTGATGTCCCAACCAGTAAGATTACTTAAAAATTCATAGTGATTATCTAACGAACCATTAAGTTCGTCGGATGAGGTTTTGAATTTGAACCTCCCATTATTGTGAGTAAAAAGTTTCCCATTAACGTAAATGGCAACACCCTCGTTTATCAACGAATTTCAACCCTCAAATAAATCTGGGCGTTGCGAAAAAATATTTAGCAAAACTTCTTCTTTTGAAGTGTTACTTAAGTCATCGTTAGCCCAAATTTTCAGGCGAGAAAAAATGTGAAATATTTTTAAAGTCGTAATAGCTTGTGGATTTTGAGTATCTAGAGTGAGAGTATAGTAGTCCAGTGGGTTTTCTACGTTGAATGTCCACATTTTGTTTTGAATTTTTACATCCAGCGCATAAGCAGTAAAAGCTTGAAGCTTTTCCTCACTTGTGATGCCTGTCATCTCCTCTATTTCTGAAATAGAGCTTTCAATAAAAGATGAATAAGAGCAACCGTCTACGTCTTCGATGTTGAATCGTGGCGCTTGTTGTACGAGTTTTTTGATAGTTTGTATGGAGTTCATGTTTTCAATGTGTTGTTGAAGCATTTTTTTTTGCGTTTATAGCTCAATTGGACAGAGCGTTGGGTTTTGGTCCCAAAGATTATAGGTTCAAGTCTTATTAAATATATTTTATGGTGCCGTTCTAGAATCACCTGTAATAAAAGTATTTTTTCTTAACAAAAACGTATTCATACAAACTTTACTAAATATTTTTTTGCAACGCCCAGATTTATTAGAGAATTGAGAGTCTTTACTGAAACAAGATGTGCTCATTTACGTTAACGAAAGGCCATATAATAATATTTTGTTTAGGTTTAAAACCGCATCTGAAGAACTTAATGGTCCGTTAAATAACCAATATGAGTTTTTGAGTAGGACCATAAATTAGAAAGTAAGTGATAACCAAACTCACTTTACTAGGGCTTTTACCCAGCTCCTTAATAAATTAGTTACCACTGCTTTTTGTCTTATAGAACTACCTGTCCATAGGCATTCAACATTAAAAAGACTTGTTCGAAAGGCAAATAATGGGATTTGAATCCATGACATTTAGAATCACAACCTAATACTCTAACCTAACTGAGTTATATTCGCCAAAATTTAAACCAAAATAACAGTTTAATTCTAGAATTAATGCAGGTTTACTACATCGTTAAGATAAATACAGGTTAATATAGTAAACACATAAGCCTGGATTAAAGCTACGCCCAATTCTAGACCCATCAATACAACTAAAATCAATAAAGGTAAGATATGAAAAACTGCTACTATTTTCTCTTATAAAGTTAGCTATAGCTGTATGCCTTTTTTTAACGTCATTTGCATTTTATCTGCTTGAAAAGATAAATAATAAAGCCTGAAAATGTATAACAAAACTTTTAACCAAAAGGAACTTTAACCAATGTAAGAACTTTTAAAAATACGAAAAAACCAAATATGAAAGGACAAATTTTTTGAACATAACACAAATATTTCTAAGAAAGCAAAAGTAGATTTATTCAAAGCTGCTTTTGAATCGTTTTCACAAAAAGTAAAACTTTCAGAAATACAGTGAAAACATTCTATATCTATATATATAAAATGTCATTCGAAAAGTATGACTTATTAAAGAGAAAAGAGATCCCCTATAGGTCACCTCTAAATAACTGACTAAGTTTTGTAGACAATCACTTAATTGCCCGTTGTCCATAGGACAACAAACTTCGTCATAATAGATCAATCCCGAAGGATTTATGCTTTCTGCTTTATTAGATTCAATGAACGGAGATTCTAAACCACTTTGTATGTTCAAACTGTAATTCCTAGGTTGCAGCTTGCCCGCACCTCCTTCAAGCTCCTGGACGCCTGGTAGCAGAGGCAAATCTCTTGGTGGTCTGCTCCGCAAAGATGAAGGAGCAACGTAACCCTCTAAGTAGTCACCTTCACCTAAGTTCGGCACAGATTTCTTGGCATTTCTGCCCAGCAAGGGTAAAAAGGACATAATCTCCCGTAAGGATAAAAGGGATACGTCAACCCCCTCTCAAAGTTCCCCTTCATCTATACTTGGCGAAATATGCTCATCAACTCATCTATTAAGGGTTCGGGTAAGGGTCCCAATCAAATGAGTTTGGTCATCAGTGATGTCCCAACCAGTAAGATTACTTAAAAATTCATAGTGATTATCTAACGAACCATTAAGTTCGTCGGATGAGGTTTTGAATTTGAACCTCCCATTATTGTGAGTAAAAAGTTTCCCATTAACGTAAATGGCAACACCCTCGTTTATCAACGAATTTCAACCCTCAAATAAATCTGGGCGTTGCGAAAAAATATTTAGCAAAACTTCTTCTTTTGAAGTGTTACTTAAGTCATCGTTAGCCCAAATTTTCAGGCGAGAAAAAATGTGAAATATTTTTAAAGTCGTAATAGCTTGTGGATTTTGAGTATCTAGAGTGAGAGTATAGTAGTCCAGTGGGTTTTCTACGTTGAATGTCCACATTTTGTTTTGAATTTTTACATCCAGCGCATAAGCAGTAAAAGCTTGAAGCTTTTCCTCACTTGTGATGCCTGTCATCTCCTCTATTTCTGAAATAGAGCTTTCAATAAAAGATGAATAAGAGCAACCGTCTACGTCTTCGATGTTGAATCGTGGCGCTTGTTGTACGAGTTTTTTGATAGTTTGTATGGAGTTCATGTTTTCAATGTGTTGTTGAAGCATTTTTTTTTGCGTTTATAGCTCAATTGGACAGAGCGTTGGGTTTTGGTCCCAAAGATTATAGGTTCAAGTCTTATTAAATATATTTTATGGTGCCGTTCTAGAATCACCTGTAATAAAAGTATTTTTTCTTAACAAAAACGTATTCATACAAACTTTACTAAATATTTTTTTGCAACGCCCAGATTTATTAGAGAATTGAGAGTCTTTACTGAAACAAGATGTGCTCATTTACGTTAACGAAAGGCCATATAATAATATTTTGTTTAGGTTTAAAACCGCATCTGAAGAACTTAATGGTCCGTTAAATAACCAATATGAGTTTTTGAGTAGGACCATAAATTAGAAAGTAAGTGATAACCAAACTCACTTTACTAGGGCTTTTACCCAGCTCCTTAATAAATTAGTTACCACTGCTTTTTGTCTTATAGAACTACCTGTCCATAGGCATTCAACATTAAAAAGACTTGTTCGAAAGGCAAATAATGGGATTTGAATCCATGACATTTAGAATCACAACCTAATACTCTAACCTAACTGAGTTATATTCGCCAAAATTTAAACCAAAATAACAGTTTAATTCTAGAATTAATGCAGGTTTACTACATCGTTAAGATAAATACAGGTTAATATAGTAAACACATAAGCCTGGATTAAAGCTACGCCCAATTCTAGACCCATCAATACAACTAAAATCAATAAAGGTAAGATATGAAAAACTGCTAAAAAGTCTTCTAATAATAACATACTTCAAGAAAAACCTACAATTACTTTCAGTAATGTGTGTCCAGCCATTAAATTCGCGAATAATCGGACACCTAAACTAATAGGTTTGAAAATATACGATAAAAGCTCGATAGGAACCAGCAACAATGCTAGACCAAAAGAAGTATTAGCAGGCAAGAACAAAGATAACATATGAAACTTATGCTTTTGAATACAGATTATGTTCAAACCTATAAAAATAGAAAGAGATAGAGTAAAGGTAACAATTAAGTGACTTGTTGTCGTGAAACTATAAGGAACTAAACCGATTAAGTTACTGAACAAAACAAAAGTGAAAATAACAGAAATAAAAGGAAAATATTTTTCTCCTTCTGCGTTAATATTATCAAACAATAATTGTGCTGAAGTTTCGTATAAAGCCTCAATGAATACTTGCCATGTGTTCGGGATAAAAAAGAAACTAGTTTCATTTAGATAATTTACGTTTGAACTAAAAAAAAATACCATTGCAGCAAAAATTGCTAAAACTAAAAAATTTACTAATGCTAAATTAGTAATTGAAAAATCAAAACAAAACAATTTGATAGAAAATAATAAAATAATTTGAAATTGTTCTAAAGGAGTATGTAACATAAAAAATTTTTAACTAATCAAATTAAAATTTTTAATTGAGGCAAGATTCTATTAGAAATTCCCATAGATTAAGTATTTAAATAAACTTACCAGAAAATGCGCTTGAGATCATAGGTTTCAGGGCATAGAACAGGATTTGAATAATAATTACATTTAATTGCATTATTCTATTAGTAAGCTTAAGTAGATTTGAACTACTGACCTTACGCTTATCAGGCGTACGCTCTAACCAACTGAGCTATAAGCTTTGAAAACCTATATTAGAAATTCTATTCTTTCATCAGAAGATAAATAATTTCAAAACTATTTATGAATTTATACTTTAGGTAATAATGGGATCGAACCACCAACTTTTTCGTTGTAAGCGAAACACTCTACCAATTGAGTTAATTACCTTTATTGCGAGATTATTAATATCAATATTTAGCTAGATATTTTTTCGCTTTTAGTTTCAAAATATCTATATATAATTTTTACTTTTTTCTTCCTTCCTTATATTACGGTCAAAATTTTTAAAAACAAAAAAACACTATTCAACTTTTTTCTTGGTAAGAATTAATATAATACCACTAGGCATATCTTTTATTATGTGAAGGTCCCTAGTCTGTACTAATCTATTGGGGTGTCATTTGAGCCTGATAGAGTAGGCATATCTTTTATTATGTGAAGG
>Ga0233413_10000121_pt1 | contig 40024 bp, 43 predicted proteins | sample Na_anoxic_6_MG_FD_189019 | JGI IMG/M metagenome (GOLD analysis project Ga0233413, IMG submission 189019) | Seawater microbial communities from Saanich Inlet, British Columbia, Canada - Na_anoxic_6_MG | ecosystem: Environmental > Aquatic > Marine > Inlet | place: Canada: British Columbia...
TTTTTAATAGTATTTTTTTCGGAATTATTTACTATGTTATATCTAAAACGTTGGTTCACCTTCAAAATATTTAAATTTTCAACCTAGTAACCTATAATAAATATTTTTGTAATATTTATTATATATTATATATCGTGTATCGTAATGGATACAGATGATAAAAATAAAAGTAAAAAAATGAAAGAAAAAACAATTGGCTTTTTTGGAGAGCCGTTGAATAAACCTAGACAACCTCCTGATTTAACTAAATATGGGGCATTACCTGGATCTGATGCTTGGAGAAAAATGTTTCCTAAAAAAAATGTTAATGATAAATAAACTTAATATCCACAACCATAACAGTCACTCGCAAATATACAATCATTGGGTCCACCTCCAGGAAATTGACAACCCCAATTATTGTTACCTATATTTGTACATCCATCTTTACATATAGAACCAAACCAATATGCGGAACTCCATAACGGTAAATAACGAGGGTAATATTGTTGATAAAATCTTACCGGAGGAGGTCTGTAACGATAACCATAATTTCCTCCATACCATCTTCTACCACCACCTCCTCTACCACCTCCTCTACCACCTCCTCTACCACCTCCTCTACCACCTCTACCACCTCTACCTCCACCACCTCCTCCAGGATGGATTCCTTCTTTAATGCTAAATATATCATCCGATAAGGGATTGAACGCTACAATAATAATACATAAAATAACAACAATTACACAAAATGTAATGAATTTACTCATATAAATATTCATTAGATTAAATCTTCAATGGTGTAAAATAAGTAAAATAGATGAAAAATTAATATGAACTTTTAATAATATGGCATTGAATGTATTTATAAAAAGTTTAATTGAAAATATACCGAATAATCATATTCCAAAAAATATAGACTTAGTATTGGATGGAGGCGCATTTAATGGAATTTATATGTTGGGTAGTTTGTTTTATATAAAAGAATTAGAACGACGAGAGAAAATAAATATTAAAAGAATCTCTGGATGTAGCATAGGAGCAGTATTAGGACTATTATTTCTTTTAAATAAAATGGAAATTTCTATTGAAATATCAACACTCGCTTTTAAATGTTTAAGAAAACATCAACATTTAAAAAAATTAATAATGGTAATAAAACAAAAATTTAATGAAATCGTTACCGAAGAAGATTTATTAATAATCAATGAGAAATTTTATTTAACTTATTTTGATACAAATGATGGGAAACAAGTTATAAAAAAGAAATATAATTCTAGAAAAGATTTATTGGATTGTTTATTAAAATCTCTCTATGTTCCATATTTAATAGACAAAGGTTTAACTGATAATGACGGATGTATTGATGGATCGTTCCCTCACATATTTAAACCTAAGAAAAATAGAAAAATATTGTTTTTAAATCTTCAAAGTATGGATAAAATAAAGAAAATGATTTTTATTAAACATGAAAAAAATATATATCCTCGATTATTTGAGGGATTGATGGATACACATAGTTTCTTTGAAAAAAGTAAATCGAATAATATGTGCAGCTATGTAAATGATTGGGGATTAATTGATATATTATTTTTTAGGATGAGAGAAATTATTTATGTAACATTGGTATATATTTTCCGATTAGGTTTAAAAATAGATTCTTTATTTCCCGATAGTTGGAAAAAAGATCCTTTTATAAAACAACATATATCTGTTTTTAAAAATATATGGAGAGATATTATATTATATTTAACTGTGTAAAATAATAGCAACCAAATATTTAATTTTCTATTTTACCAGAAGCAAAGAAACGATTTGAATACTCATCAAATGGTTTAGATTGATAGGGTTTATTTATTTTATGTAGTAAAAGATCACTACCTTCAATCATCTGCCATGAACCGAAATATCCATCAGCAGAACTACTATACTCATTATCTATTTTAGATTGAATCGGTGTTTCCATACAAAAATCCATAGGATATCCTTGTTCTATACAAGTATTATAAGATTCAAAACCTTCGGTAACTGGAATAGATGAATAAGATGAATAAGATGAGAGTAATAGAGAGAAAAGAAATATAATTATAAGAAAAATAATATTATTATTCATATAATTTATTTACATATTTAAATATTAAAAATATTGAGAATATTTTTTCTTGTTTTTTTCCCTGTTTTACTTTTTCTACTTGTTTTTCTTGTTTTTCCTGTTTTACTCTTTCTACCTGATTTACTCTTTTTACTTGACTTACCCGTTTTACCCTTTTTCCCATTTAATTTTTTATTTTCCTTTTCTTCATGTTTTTCAAACGGAATATAACGCAAAAACCAGGATTCATATTCTTTGGAATCTCGCTTATTTTTCAGTTCTTTATATTTCAAGGCTTTTGTATTTCTCATTTCTTCCAAAGTATCTTGTTTACCATAACAATTTATACTAAATCTTTTTAATAATCCTTTTTGTTCAAGTCTATTTTTTTGTTGAACGTCAAATAGATATTGAGCCATACATAATATTCTATTGACATCATAATAGTCTCTATCACTATAATAAAAAGCAAAATAAAAACTTAACATAGTATCGATAGTAGCTACACGAATAGTATTATGTCCTTTTTTGATAACATTGTAACTATGACAGGCTAATGGTTTATATATAAAGGCAACAGTTTCTTCAATATTATCGATCTTTACTTTAATTTCATAATGAGGCGCAATTAATTCACCAATACCATCATGTTTAATTAATTTAACACCTTTATAATCAAAATCCTCTAATCTTTCTTTTAGAATTACAGCGGCTTGTTCAGGTTCTTCGGCCAAAACATCAAAATCAGGGGTTTTTTGAAATAATTTTTTTTGTTTCGTTGACATATATGATGAATAAAGAAAACTAGCATATCCCCCAAAGAAAATCAGTCCTTGATCAATAAAAGAATCACGAACCACATAATATAATTGTTCTTCCTTTTTAGAATCTATTTCTTCAAATTGTCTTTGAAATTCTTTGGGATCGCAATGTTTGCCTCTTAAAGGATAGTTTTTATTTAATAGTAACAGTCTTTTCAATACTTTTTCCCAACGACTTATATCTCCAGCGGGTCTAGATAATTCTAAATACATATTCATACGAAGATAAGTTGGAGGACAATATAATATACCATACACACGAATCGCTGATTTTTGTATTCTTTTAAAAAGACTTTTTTCTAAATGAGTAATATCTGCTACAGGAATAAAATTAACATATACTTTATAAGTTCCGTGATGAACTCCGGCTTTAGCTTCAACCTCTTGAAATCCTTCCTTATAATATATATCTGCTAATTCTTTGGCGTCATCTAATGCGTCAGGTGAATAAAAGTCATAATCGGGTATTTCAATATCTTTATTATAAAATTGGTCGGCTAATGGCAAAATATTATTAATAGCAGTTCCACCATAACAAACCAGCTTTTTCTTTTTAAGAAAGTCTTCTAAAATGGCAATTATTTTTTTAACATCAGGATCACTAACTACTTTTTTACCTTTTTTTTGTTCAGCTACATCAATAGCATCTCTTAATATTGCTATTTCTTTTTCTTCTAATGTTAATTTTGGGTTACAAGACGACATATATATATATTTATTATAGAAAAATATATATATCTTTGAAGATTTACATATATTAGGTTACACCTCTTGAATATTTATTATTTAAATATTGAATGAATAATAATCAGTAGCATGTGTTCTAGTAGTATAAGAATTTTCAGGATTTTGAGGAGTTGGTTTTGGAATAGTAACAGGAATATAACGAAGATGTTCAGGTTTTAAAGAAAACGCATGTCCAACTTTATCAAAAAATAAACTATAATATTGCATATTAGAATCAAAATTTTGAAAACACATTCCCACCCATTGACATCCGTAACTGAAATTTAATGCTGGAGATGGATTACTATTATACGCACTTAAATCAGGTAGTGACAGGGTCATATTTTTCTTATTATATTCAATTAATTCTTTAGAATCAGGAGTAAATTTAATATCATATTCGCGAGATGCTCTAAGAAAGATGGAATTAGAGGCAATATTAACATATTCTTTCATCGGTGTATCTTCAAATAAAGGATTCGCACGGTCGATAGAAATAATAACTTTTCCGAGAAATTCTTTTAAAGGAACTGCTCCTAAATTATGACCCGTATATTCATAACTATACTCTTTTCCTAATAATCTAGATTCAATGGTTGAATAAATTGTATTTGCCATATCAGTGTAAATTTTTTTATTATTACTAGATACTCTAAAATGTAATATTAATGGGTCGTTTGGACAAGGACAAGAACCTCCACTAAAAGCGTAATTATTAATTATTTGTAAAGCATCTTCGAAAGCAACTTTATTATACATTTCTTTAGTGTGGAAATTATCAACAGATGATGTAGCTATAACAGGCTTATCATTCACTGAATAAATTTCAAAATCTAATACTCTAGCCCCTTGAGCAATACAAGTTTTTAAAGCACATTCATTTACCCAGTCATTTTTAAATTGTCCTCCACAACAACAATTATAGGCGGTTTTAATATAATAATCACGAAGTAAGTATTTATATGCTGCATCGTTTGGATTAAATGATGATAATTTGGGAAAGCTACTATATATTTTTGATAAATTATCACAATTGGCATTATTTAATTTCATCTTATGAGTCGTATAGGAAAATAAGGCAAATATTATCAGTGCTAGTAGAAGATAAGAGATATATTTAATCATAGTGGCTTTATTTTGTTCTAAATTTAATTTTGAAAACAATTGTTTTGCTTTTTCGATCATACTTATATTAAGTTATGAAAAAATTCTTTAATAAAAAATTAACAGTTTTTCACTAAAGATAAGATAATATTATTAAGCGAAAAAAAAAGTTAAATAATATTGTAGATTAGTATATATATATATAGATTATGGCAGGAGGATTATTAAACATAGTAGCTTATGGAAATCAAAATGTATATTTAAATGGAAATCCCTCAAAAACTTTTTTTAAAACAACATATAAAAAATATACTAATTTTGGTTTACAAAAATTTCGAACCGATTTCGACGGGTTGCGTAATTTAAGAATGAATGAATCATCGTTATTCACTTTTAGGATGAAACGATATGCGGAATTATTAATGGACACATATTTAGTAGTAACATTACCTACCATTTGGAGTCCAATATATCCACCACAAGACTGTTCTAGTAATTGGGCACCTTATGAATTTAAATGGATTGATAATTTGGGAACACAAATGATTGAAGAAATTGAAATCTCTGTAGGTGGGCAAATATTAAATAGATATTCCGGAGCTTATTTATTAGCACAAGTTCAGCGTGATTTTTCTGTTACAAAAAAAATTTTATATGATAATATGACTGGAAATACTCCTGAATTAAATGATCCAGGTAATTGTCTTGGTCGTGTTAATCAGTATCCAAGTGCTTACTTTACTACTAATCCAGTGGGTCCAGAACCATCCATTCGAACAAGGAAACTATATATTCCTATTAATTTTTGGTTTACCTTGGCTGCTAAAATGGCATTTCCATTAGTAGCACTTCAATATAATGAATTAGAAATAAATATTCGTATTCGTCCAGTTCAAGAATTAATAATGATTCGTGATGTAACTGATCAAGCTAATAAATTTCCATATATTCAACCCAATTTTAATCTTGCCTTACAACAATTTTATCGTTTTCTACAACCACCTCCCGATATTTCATTAAATGGTCTGAGTGGAATAGGTGCTTCTTATAATGATAGACGAACGAATTGGAATGCGGATATTCATATAATATCTACTTATGCTTTTTTATCTGAAGAGGAATCCAAAATATTTGCTGCTAAGGAACAAAGATATTTATTTAAATCTATCTATGATTGGAAATTTTTTAATGTCACTGGTAATCAGCGAGTAAAATTAGACAATACATTAGGAATGGTATCTTCATGGATGTGGGCATTTCAAAGAAGTGATATTAATCTAAGAAATGAATGGAGTAACTATACGAATTGGCCATATACAGATGTTATTCCCCAACAATTAGGTTTTGGGGAGGCTTCTGGTCATTGGTTTTTACCTTGTCTTTCAGGTGGAATTGGACCTGGTTTTGACCCATCTGGTAATCAGGACACTGGCTACATGATTACAGGAGATTATAATCCTGATAATCAAAAAAATATATTAATGAATCTAGGAATATTATTAGATGGTAAATATAGAGAAAATGTATTAGATGCTGGCGTTTTTGATTATGTGGAAAAATATGTAAGAACACCAGGTAGTGCCCCTGATGGTTTATATAATTATAGTTTTGCTTTATCCACTGACCCATTTGATTTTCAACCTTCAGGAGCTATGAATATGAGTAAATTTACAGACATTCAATTAGAATTTACTACTTATCAACCTACATTAGATCCTTCTGCTCAATTTTATACAATTTGTGACCCGGTGAGTGGAGAAGTAATTGGTGTTAATAAACCAAATTGGAAAATTTATGATTACAATTATAATTTAACTGTTCATGAAGAGAGATATAATATTTTAACTTTTATTGGTGGTAATTGTGGCTTAATGTATGCCAGATAAATAGGATAAATAGGATAAATATATTGATAATACTAAATATATTTATTTATCGTAGAGATGAATTACCAGTTCCACTTAAACCAGTTTTTCTAGGGGATCCGTATTCAGTTTCTCGTTTATTGAATACATTATTCGTTATTTTAGGTGTTTTTGTATCATTTAATTTACAATTTAATCCTTTGTATGGATTTGCGGTCCAAGCCGTATTGGCGGAATATGTTCCACAATCAGAAAACATACCTGTTGGCGTTTTACGACAAGGAAATTTAACTGTAAATTTATAATCATTCGGATATTCAAATTCAGTTGTTGGTAAAATATATTTACCATCTTCCCCAGCTGGAAAATTACCTAATGTATCTGTTGTTTCTCTCACAAATGGTTGTGGATTACTCGGTTTTAAATTATTAATATCTTTATTAGTATATCCATTACTTACTACTTTCATTTGTGTGCTTGTCCAAATTTTGGGATCCATCGTTCCAATTGGATTCGCACCAGGTGGTTGTATGATATTATTAACTTCTTTAGGTGTAAATGATTCTAGAGATGAACCCATAAACACATATTTTTGGAAATTATATTGATGATAAATAAAATAACAAAATATTAATATTACAAAAAAAAGAAAAACATTTTCGTCCATATATTTATCGATAGATTAAATTATATATCTTTTAAATTTAATCTATTTTGTTATCTGACAGTGGTTTTTTTAGTTTTCTTAGTTTTTGAACTTTGATGCTTAGTTTTTGAACTTCGATGCTTAGTTTTCTTAGTTTTCTTAGTTTTCTTACTAATTAATTTATCTACATATCTAGATTTACAATGTTCATACAATTTTTTATCAGTAATGTATTTTTCTATCCCTGGAGTAGTAAATTTTTGTATATTTTTTAAGGATGAATAATATACATCTAATTCTTCTCTAACTCTATTTCCGGCAGCGGCTTTATATGCATCAGGAACTAAATGTTTAGGTAGAAATATAATTCTATCCATCAATAATTTTTTCAATCCTTCAAACTTAGATTTTTTTTTATTGGAATTTATAAAATTATCGATATCTTTTTTAGTAATTTTATTTGTCTTGAAATAGTGTGTCACTTCTTTTGGATAAATACCATTTGTTTGTTTTAATAGTTCTCCCAAAATAATACTTTTATATACATATTGTTCACTTTGATCCACTCCTATTAATTCCGGTGAAAAAATATCATAACAAATAGAATTCACTGTAAAAAATAATTTTAATGAATCTTGCCAATAACCTTTAAGACGTTGAATAATATTTTCAATACTACCTGATACATATACATTATTCTTTTCTTTATCAGAAAAATAATTTAAACTATTCAATGTTGTTCCTGAATCTTTATATTTTTTTCCTAATTTAATGTCGTGGTCATTAACTACAAATTTAATATTAGAAGGAACTTGAAAATCTGTTTTAATAAATTCTACTAAATTGTTCAACATGTGAATTCTGTCTTCTTCTTCTACGCATCTTACCCATGGTTTATTATAATATTTATTCGTTGGGACAAAATGATATTCTATATTTATTTTATTATCAAATTTAGAGGATATATAAGTTGCTGTATTAAATGCTAATTTTCCTACAGCTCGGGTAGGAGGAGAAAATACTCCCCCATCCCATATATAAATAGTTTTCGTTGGCATATTATTCTTATACTATACGAACAATTTATTCTATTTAATAATTATATTTATTAAATATATATATATAATGATTATGTCTCAAATAATGGCAAAGAAGATTGTAGGAAAAGATGATACAGAAAAAGACAATACAGAAAAAGACAATACAGAAAAAGACGATACAAAATCTAAGACAAATGAATGGGGATCATTTGGAAAGAGTGTTTTACAAATATTTATTCAAATATTAATACTTGGATTGTTAGGAGCAAATTTTGTTTATTTTACTAGAATAAGTTTAGATTCATTCTTTCCAAGTGAACCAGCACAACAACCTTATGTAAATGAAACTAAATCAGGAAATAAATTACCTCCTGTATGTTCTCCTAGCAAAAAGTCAGTTAAAGAAGTAGCATCATCTGTTAAAGCAGCGGCATCATCTGTTAAAGCAGCGGCATCATCTGTTAAAGCAGCGGCATCAGCTACAGCAGATCATTGGATGGATGCTGCAAGGAAAAAAGCAGCAGCCGTTAAAAAAGCAGCGACTGAATCAGTACCAGCAAAAGCAGCGACTAAAGCATCAGAACAAAAAGGAGGTGGAAAGAGTAATAGTGGTTGTGGTATTCCTATTGATTTCTGTCAAAGTGATTTATTTAAAAATAAATATTTTAGTGGAATGTTTGAATATGGATTTCCTTACTCAATGGAAAGCAAAGAAGATACATTTGGTGGAATCATATCCAATTGGTTTGTTAATAAGGTGAAATATTCATATATTTGGTTACGACAAGTAATAAACGCAATTATTAATTTTACGGGTTCTACATGCGCAATGGCTCCTGATTCAATGAAATCGATAGTTCCATTTATATTAGGTCCTTTTGCTATATTATTAATTATAGGTATAGCTTCAATGTGGTGGCTTCCTACATTAATTAGTATGTTTTGGAATGAGGACCAAGAATGGAAGGGATTCCTTATCTCTATTCTTGGATTATTCTTTGGATGGACATGGTTTATTCCAATTGTTTTGTCATTTATTCAAATGATTGGAATAATGTTTAGTTTTATTGTATTACCACCTTTATTAAATGGTAAAAAAATAATGGAAATTATAGGAGAGAAATTTAATAGTTATTACTTAACACTATTATTTTTAATTTTATTAATAGTATCTGCTTTTTCTAAATTAAATCCAATTATTGCTATTGTAATGACCTTGGTATTCTTAAAACATATGATTCCACCTGGAATGAGTCCATTCGCAAAAAAAAATGAAAAATGAAAAAATAAATAATAACAACTACTAAATATAATATAAATATAAAATTGAATAATATTTATATTATGGGTAAAAATAAGAACAAGAACAAGAACAAGAACAAGAACAAGAATAAACCACAATCATCATCTAATTCTCAATCCAATTCTCAATCCAATTCTCAATCCAATTCTCAATCCAATTCTCAATCCAATTCTCAATCCAATCCTTCAAATAACGAAAATAGTCTTGAAAAATATCCTTTTGTAAGTGTTTGTACACCTACTTTTAATCGACGACCATTCATTGAAGGAATGATTAAATGTTTTGATCACCAAATTTATCCAAAAGATAGAATGGAATGGATTATTATTGATGATGGCACGGATAAAATAGAGGAGTTAGTAATAAATCATCCAAATGTAAAATATTTCAAATATGATGATAAAATGACATTGGGTAAGAAGAGAAATTTATTACATGAAAAAAGTAAAGGAGATATTCTTGTATATATGGATGATGATGATTATTATCCTCCAGAAAGAGTAAGTCATGCTGTGGAAAAATTACAAGTGGATAAAGAAGTATTATGTGCCGGTTCTAGTGAAATTTATATATATTTTAAACATATTGAAAAAATGTATAAATTTGGTCCTTATGGACCGAAACATGCTACTGCAGGAACATTTGCGTTTAAAAGAAAATTAATTGAAAATCATAGATATGATGATAATGCTTGTTTAGCAGAAGAAAAAGAATTTTTAAAAAATTACACAGTTCCATTTGTTCAATTAGACCCCGAAAAGGTTATTCTTGTGTTTTCTCATAATCACAACACATTTGATAAACGAAAATTATTGGAAAATATCCATCCAGACTATATTAAAGAATCCAATAAACCTGTATCTGATTTTGTAAAACAAGATGATTTGAAAGATTTTTATATGAATATTGATTCATTACTTCAATATTATAGTCCTGGTAAACCCATTATGAAACCTGATGTATTGGAGCAAATGATTAAACTTGAGGAAACTAGAAGAAAACATGCGGAAAAAATGATGATTGAAGGAAATGTTGGGGGGAAAGTAATGATTCAACAAGACGGACAAGAACCTATGGCGTTGAATAATAATCAAGTTGTAGAATTAATGAAACAACAACAAGGTCAATTAAAACAACAGCAAGGTCAATTACAACAAATTAAACAAGCATATGAAAAATTGGCAAGAGAAAATATGGATCTAAACAAACAATTACAATCCCAACAGGAAAATATAACTCAATTACAAAAATTAAATACACAATTAATTTTGAAATTCAAATAAAACATAAACAAGAATAGGTAGATAATGAGAGTGAAAATTATTAATTGAAAATTATTAATTGATATTATGATTGTCTACTATATTATCATAACATTTTTTACAATAAAATCCATTGTTGTGTTTATTAGAACAATTATTACAAATATAATTGTCACATTTGTCACAAGAACCTCGAATTAAATCTCTTTCGAGCCATTCTACACATATATCACATAAAATTATACAATACTCTAAATGTAATAAGGGAACTTCTTTATCTATTTCTTCATTATAAATTTGTGGTATATATTTTGGACATATATCTATTTTTTTAAAATTTATTATAGGTAAATTAATACATAAAATGCTTTGTAGTGTAAAATTATCAGTCCATTCTTTTGGAATAATATTGGTCGTCTGAATAACATATTGATGATTTGGGTTGATAAGTAAATACATATTTATATTATATAAATTATATAAATATGTTGTTTTATACAGATTTTATACAGGTTGATTATATCTTTGTATGTATTTATGTAATATATGGTTATAAATTACTTGATATAGAATTATCATCTGATTCAATTACATCTATAGTATAAGTTTTATCTAAATAACGGTAAATACGATTTATATCTAATTTACTAATCTCATAATTGTCGAATATTTCATAAATTTCATCTTCCGTTTTGTTATCTCGTAAATTAAGAAAAAAAGCAAACAAATCTTTTTGATCCATAGAAAGTGTAAAACATAAATTTTGTATAAATAAATAATTATTATATTCAGTGCTATATTTGGTTAATACTTTTGTGAATCTTACTTCTGTAGGATTAAATTTGTTTTTTTTTTGAAAAGTATCATGATATATTTTATTGTTGTAAAATGTTTTAATTAATGAACTCATTTCATTAAATTGCCATATTTGTTTTTGAAATGTAATTCTGTCAATATAATCAGAAAAACATATATTATTTAATATTTCCGTATAAAATGGAAAAGATTCTTTTATCGGTTTTGTTCCTAAAACATCTACGATATTTTCATGCCATAATAATCCAACAATAGTTCTATCTGTTTCATTCATTATATTGTTGTGACTATTCAAATCATAATGATTATTAATTAATTTTTGAGTTATTTTTTTACTATCTTCATTATATGTTTTGGGTTGAAAAATATTCTGAATGATTTCATTTTTTAATAACACATTTTGTTTGTTATAAATATTTACAATAGAGTATAATTTTCTCAAATCACCTTGAATATAACCCAATAAATTTTTTTTCAATATTAAATCGATTGATGGAATTAATTTATTCAATAAAATATCTATTTCTTTATTTGTAGGATTTGTTAACTCATAACTGTTACATACTTTCATTAATTCTTTTATTTTCTTATCAATATGATAATTACCAATACAAATAATAGGATTTAAAGTAATTTCTTCTATTTTTTGTTTCTTTGTTTTTTTTGGTCTTATTAGTTTTATAAGTTGGTTAATACCTCCTTTATCTCCGTTATTCATTCCATCTATTTCATCCATAACGATGGCTATTTTTTTAACATTTTTTTGTAACATAGATAACACATTTCGATCAGACATATTATGTTTGGTAATAGTATCAATGATTGATTTATTTCGTATATCTCCAGCATCATATTTAATAATATCATAATTCAGTTCTTTTAAAATAGTTTCAATAAATGCGGTTTTCCCTGTTCCTGGATTTCCATATATATATATTCCTCTTTTCGTGGTTAAATCGTTTTTATTTTTTTCAAAATTATAAAAAAAAGATTTTATATTATCAGATAACTTATTTCTATTTAATATATTATTTATGTTAATTTGTTCCATATTATATTTTTATACATTTTCTTTTTATGTTTATTTTAAATATAACTACTTTTAAATCCAAAATCTATTATTCATCGACAATAAAACGCATTATATTTAACATCAAAATTTTTGTAAAATATAATTAATCACATATATTAGGTTTATTAGATATTCCATCCCAAGTTAGGTCACATCCTTTTGCCCATTTATATTTATTACACTCACCAGTTGAACCTTTCCAAAATTCTCCTGTGAAATCCATCGTTTTTTCACATGACGATTTTCCTAAATTTTTTATATTAAAACATGTTTGTTTGGTTTGAGAAGCATCATCTTCCATTTCACTACTAGAATTAATTGTGCTTTGTTTGTCAATCCAATAATCAGGACATTCAGATACAGTGGGTGGAAATTCAACACCATATTTATTCTTGTATAATACCGATGCAATGAATATCATTAACAGAATGAATATAATTATTGCTATAGTTGCAACAGTTTTTTGAAAATTAAATGCCATTATATAAAATAAATATATATAATTTTTTCTGCTTAATAAATATAATGAATTGTTCAAGTACAAATGGAAGAATAGATATTATGGGTCCTAATACAATGAATCAGTTTTCTTTATTTGATAAAATTCCTACGAACGATTGTTCAAATTTTCATGATGCTTTAACTGGAAATTCAATCGATTCGACATTATCATTAGCATATTTTAGCAAACAAAATATTCAAATTGTTCAAAATGCTATTAAAGCCGGTGTTTATGAGACTTCCAATCATCAATATGTAATTGGTAGTCAAAATTGCGATACTTTAAAAATTATTATGAGAAGTGTTTTTCTTCAATCATCTGTTAATCAGCCAGATAATATCACTACACAAATTCAAGCCTTAAATGATTTAGTAGTGGAATATTGTGTTAAACACATATACAGTGAGGCTCAAGCTTATATTAATTATAAACGCGATGTAAGTACGATGTATCATCCGATTGATAGACCTGCTAAAGTTGACGTTGATGATAAAACATTAGAATTGAAACCATGGTTTTAATTTAGGATAAAATATTTTAGGTGGATTTTGAAATTTAGAATTTATTACTATAACACAAAATTGATTTAGTAATAAATAATTTAAAGACAATTACAGTAATAAAATATTAAATGGAAAAATCATATTCATTAACTAATGCCCAATATGATTCATATATGGAACGATTTAAACCAGGTTGGGTTCCAGCTACAACATGTTTAATTTGTTGGGATTCAATTGAGCCTAGAGAATGGGCTGAATGTTATCAGTGTAATATATTTTTACATTCTCGGTGTGAGAAAATATATAGAGGTAATAGAGGACATTGTAAATGTCCACATTGTCAACAGGTGGGGACTTTAGGTAGTCCTCGATGGGAGTAATTTATTACTATAAAAAAAAATTGATTTAGTAATACATTATTTAAAGACAATTACAGTAATAAAATATTAAATGGGAAATTCATTATATCCTGATAATGCTGAATATGATGCATATATGGAACAATTTAAACCGAACTTTGCTCCAGCTACAAATTGTTTAATTTGTTGGGAATCAATTGAGCCTAGAGAATGGACTGAATGTCATCGGTGTAATATATATTTACATTCTCAGTGTGAGAAAAAATATAGAGGGAATAGAGGATATTGTAAATGTCCACATTGTCAACAGGTAGGGACTTTAGGTAGCCCTCGATGGGAGTAATTTATTAAAAAAAATGTAAACTTAATATTAATTTTGTTTGTTTTATGTTTGTTTGTTTATTTATTTTTTTGTAATTTTTAGAACCTTTTTATTTATTTTATTTATTTTAATTATAGTAGGAACATGCAACTGTTTTTTTAATTCGTCTAATTCATTTAACCATATAGATTCAATTGACATTGCTTTTAATTTTTCTAGCTCCAATTCTTTATTTTTCTTTTCTTGAATTATTTTATTTACATTTTCATCACTTACACTATCCATTGGCATTTTCAATAAATATTTATATTCATTATCATCATCTATAGCATCATAATTTTTTTCCATTAACATATCAATAATACTAGATTTCTTTTTATTTCGCAAATCAATCGTGCCTTTGAGGTTCTCTGTAATATAAGCAGCTTTGTTACTTAATAATTGTAATTCTTTTTCTAATGTAATTACTTGATAATTCTTTCTTTTTTGATAATATTCAAGACGAATCGGGAAATAATTATCGATAATTTCTTTTTCATTATGGTATTTTGTCAACTTTTCTGATTCATTAAATAAATGCATGTTATTAGTGCTTAATGTTGAATATAATTTCATATTTTTCTCAAACTGATTATACAAATTATTTTCTTCTACAGACTCATTGATAGAATCGTTTAAGGTTATTTCAAAATCTATTTTCGTATCTGTACACATATCATTATAATCCTTAATAAATGTTTTATTCTTTTTAATTTTATCAGTTTCCATTAATTTTTCAAGATGTTGTTTGAAATCATCGGTCCAATATCCAATCGGTAATTCAGTAATCTTTATCTTTTTATCCGTTATTTTTTGATAATTCCCTTTTATAATATATCTTTTCTCATCTAATTTGTGACAAGTCCCTTCAAAACCTTTATAGAATGGAGTTAAATTTATTTCGGTATCAATTGATTCTGTTAGCGTGCGTAATTTCAATTGTAAATACTCAATAATCGTATCAATATTATATGACAATATATCCGTGCTAAATCCCGTGCCAATTCCTTTTCCACCATTTACAAGTATCATAGGAATAATGGGAACATAATATCGCGGTTCAACTGGATCTCCGTCGTCTTCCAAATATTCCAATACAGGATCATCTTCCTTGCGATAAATATATCTCGTAATTTGATTTATTTGTGTGAAAATATATCTTTCACTAGCTGAATCTTTTCCTCCTTGAAGTCGTGTATTATGTGTAATTGTAAAATCACCAAGTAAGAATCTTTCATTTTTATCAATATTCCATCCACAAAAATTCCCCCGTTCTATTTTTTCAATTTTAATTTGATGTAAATAGGGATTTCTAGTAGTTTTTACAATGGATTCATATTGATAATTTTCATTTATTTTTTTCCTAGAAACTTTTATAGGAATTTCTTTTAAATTGTATCCACTAATAGATAGTTCCAACATTGAATTATGTTCGTGTATTTTAGATCTATATCCTAATGAACCAGCAATTATTCGAAAAGATTCCATTAATTGCCTTCTATTATTACTTTGAAATATTCTATAACTAGCACCCCCAATTTGTTTCTTTATAGAACCATCTGAATCAATCATACCAGCCAATAATTTTAATCTATTTTCCTTACTATTAATAATATATTGAATCGGAATGTGTTTATTTTTGAATAACTTATTATTTTTCATTAATTCTTTGAATGGATTCAAATTAACTGAATAATTATTATTAATATTAATCCCATCACATATAAAATTATCATTTTTTTTATTAAAAGACCAATCACATGCTCCTGTATTTGTATTAGAAGTTTTACAACCTTTACAGGTTATACTTGAATTATGAACATCACCAATAGGATATATTTCACTATTTTTTCCAGAACCTCTTCGTCTAATATAATAAGTACAACTTTCATGTTCATTGTAATTTTCACAATGGACTGTTTCACAACCAATTGTATCCAACCAAATAGCCCATGATTTAATTATTTCAGAGTCTGATGATGCAAATGCATGACAATCACTCATACCATCACCTAACCATAATCCTAATATATAAGGATCTATATCAATATTTTGTTCTTCCCATTCAATCGGTGTACTATTTAATACTCCTTTAATTTTATGTTTAATATAATTAGGTAATTTCAAGTAATCTTGAACATTAATATCAAATATTGCATTATCTTGAATAGTTTCTCCAAAACATACCATATCATTATATGCCTCTTCTATTGTTTTTATAGATTTATTACCATGATTACTATTATTATTTATTAAATTTGTTCTAATTGTTTTTTCCCCAAATTTTTTTTTTTCGGTATTATAATAATTCATTTTCCAGGATTTGTCTGATTCTTTCCAAAATATAGACTTGTGACTAGAATATTGAAGAGTTAATATATGATTGCGATTAACTGTATAATTAGACATATTACCATTATGTATTTTATACATATCATCTACTCCTACTACTGTTTTTGAAACAGTTCTACATAATCCATCATCTCCTACAAGTTCATCTCCAATTATTACATTTTTTGCTTTTTTAATCGTAGAGTCCCACATTAATATATCAGTTTCAGGGTCAACACAACCAAACTGACCATTTGGTAACAACAAGTTTACATTATTGCTTCCAATATAATCTTGGGCCATACCAACAATTGCTCCATTTAAACTGGCTTCACCATGATGATATCCGGAATGTTCTGAAACATATCCACTAAATTGAGCAACTTTAATTTCGGTAGTTAGATTTTTCTTAAAAGCACTATACAGAATTTTTCTCAAACTTGTCTTGAGACCATCCATTAAATTAGGAATAGACCTTTCACAATCATATATTGAAAAGTGTATCATTTCTTTGTTAATAAAATCAGTATGTGATACTATATTCGTATTGGTATCTACATAACTATTTCTATCGTAATTACATAACCATCCTTTTCTCTCTTCACTCCTTTTCTTATTGAAAATCATATCAATAATATTATCACTTATAGCCCCTTCATGATTAAAATATACAATCTTCTTATTCGCAAAATATTCCTTAAATTCTTTACCCGTACTCGTTCCTAATCCCTTGTAATATTTAATATTCCATCCTTTAGTGTCATTTTGTTCTTTCCATAACTTATATTCTCCTTCATTGTAAAATAATCGTTCTTGTCCATTTTTTTTTGCTTTTAAAATAGGTGTATTCATAAATCCCAAGAAGTTATCAAGCGTTGATAAAGAATTCCACTGATCTTGAAATAAATTCAAACCTAATCCTTTTATATGCGATCCATCTAAATCTTGGTCTGTCATAAATAATACCGAATTATATCTTAGATATTTCTCAGCACTCTCCTTTGTATATTTTTTACCCGTTTCTAATCCTAAGATTTGTTTCAATTCAATAATTTCTTTGTTTTCATTTATTTTTTTTAATGATTCACCTCGAACATTAAAGATCTTTCCTTTCATCGGATAAACACCAATTATATTTCTATCTTCTTTAGATAATCCCGAAACAATTCCAGCCTTTGCTGAATCTCCCTCACATAAAATTAATGTACATTGATTCGATTTAACTGTTCCCGCAAAATTAGCATCTATCAATTTGTGAATTCCTCTAATACTTTTACTCTTACTACCATCTGTTTTTTTAACAGCCTTATTATCTTTCACTTCAGTTAAAGCACAAGCAGCTGTCATTACTCCCATTTTTGCTATTTTTTCAATAAAACCATCACTCACTGAACATGAAGAACCAAATTTAATTGCCGATGTTCCTAATTCATCCTTTGTTTGACTATTAAAAGATGGATTTTCGATATCACATCTTAAGAATAACATTAATTGCTCCTTAATTGTATTTGGTTTCACATCCACCTTCTTTTTATTTTTGATATATATACATAACTTTCTAATTATTTGATTCATAATATATTCCACATGTTTGCCTCCTTTTGAGGTATAAACGCCATTTACAAAACTAATATGCTGAAACTCTTCTTTAGGTGCCAAACAAATAGCATATTCCCATCGTTCATTTGGATTTTCGTATATTCTTTTGGTATCATTTTTATTGCCTATATATAAATCAATATATTGTTCAAAATTTTTACAAGGTATGATTTCACCATTATATTTTACTCTTATCTTTTTATCCGTTACAGCAGATATATCATATACACGCTTCTTGAATAATGCCAGCATATCAGGGGTTAATCCATCTATACCTAATCGTGAATAATCCGGTTTAAATGACACTCGAGTATAGGGTTTCGTTTTACATTTTGTAATGGATGGTTTACCAATTTCATTTAAATTATTTTTAAATTCCTGAATGTATTTTAATCCTCTAATATGGTCTACTGTTTCTACTTTTCCCCAAGTAGACCATATCAGAACTAATTTAAATCCAAACCCATTTTTTCCGCCAATAATTTTTTCTTTTTTTTTTTCATCATAATTGGTTGATGTTCTCAAATGTCCAAATATCATTTCCGGTATCCACATTTTGTATTCAGGATGTTGAGCAACATCAATACCATTTCCATCGTTATACATATGAATCGTTCCATCATCATCTAATTTAATTTCTATATTGGAAACTGGAATCGCATTTTCAACATTAGAAGAGATTGCTTGTGCTTGTCTAATCACATGATCGCGGCAATTGACAATACCTTCATCAAACAATTTATAAAGTCCTGGAATATATTGGAATCCTTTAGAAATTATTTTATCATCATTGAAAATATAATCTTCATGGTCAGTATTTTCAATAGACCCGATATATGTATCTGGTTTTTTCAAAATGTGTTCTTTATCGGTTAATTTTTGATATTTTTGAAGTGATTCTTGAGTCGTCATTATTTTATATTATATTAACTATTTTAATCTTGTTTAAATAGTTTCAATTTTTAATTTTAAAGGATATATATATTTATATATATTAATATTAATATGACGGCTCCTATATCAAATAGACCAGGTCCTCTCAATTTTTGTAATTCAAGATTTGCCAAATGTAATATTAATAAAAAATTAGGTCCTGCTTATTCTAATGGAAATGTTACAATTCAAGGTGCTACCAGGGCTCAAGGAATGTCAGAATTAATCCGTGTTCAAAGTAGTATGCGTAATGCGAAATTAGTTTTTACAAATGCTCCAGTAAATCAATATGGACGTCGAGTTGGTGGTCCCGGTGGATATGGTTCTTCACCAAAAAATACATTTTAATTAAGTCAAATCAAAGGAAACATGAATAGGTAAGTTTAGAAATGCGTAAGTTTAGAAATGTATAAGTTTAGAAATATATATATTTTTTTCTCTCTATTTTCTATAATGGTTAAAAGACACGACAAAGGAAGTGATGGTAAATACCACATTGGTTCTCATACCTATGAAAAATTAGAAGGTTCTCGTGCTCAAGTATGGCACGGTACTGCTTACAAAACATCAGGTAACTTAAAGAAAGGTGATTTAAAAATGCACAATGGTCACATTGTTTCCAAGAGAAAGAGTGAACTTGCTAGATCTCAAAAACATCTTAAAGGACATCTTCAACCTAAAGGTAGTGGTGTTTTCGGCACTGTTACCAAAAAAGGTAAAAAGAGAGGAACTAAAAAGAGAGGAACCAGAAAGAGAAAGGGTTCTCGTAAAAGATAAATTACTAAAAATCATTAAATAAATAATATAAATAATATAAATTACATTACTTATTTAGGAAATCGAATATCTATCAATAATATATTTTGAATATATAAAATATATTATTAGCATTTAGCATCATATAACAATAGGTGAAATTATATATTTCAAATGTTTTCAAATGTTTTCAAATGTTTTCAAACGAATTAACTTTTATAAAATTATCATCAATTATATATAAATCTGTTTCTTCTTTTATAAATTTTTCAAAATATCTTTTACTGACAGTAAATTTATTTTTACTTCCACAATATATTTGATATATTTCATTAATAGGTATTTCTTCAGTATACATTTCAACATCAGAACTTATAAGTTTATATCTTTTCAATGAATATATAATATCCTCTTTTTTATTCCATAATTTACATCTAGTATTTAATAAATATTTATCATCTTCAATAAAAATATCAGAATAATAATGTTTAATTAAATCTAATATATTTTTCTCATTAATATTTGTTTTTGTATGATAGGTAAATAATGAACATAATTCATCGATTTCCAGTTCTTCATTGATATCCTCATTAATTTCTATATGATCACTCCAAAATTTTATAAATTTACTTACCCTTGGTAGCAATTTACTTGTATAACCCATAAACATATCGGTTTCTTCATTATAAGTTAATTTTTCTATTAGTTTATTTTTTAGAACATTTGTAAAAAACACATTTGGAAATTTTTCTGAATCAATAAATCTTTTCCATAAAAATTGAATATTCTTCCAGGAAATGGAACAACCATCACCTTCTTCCATAGTATTTTCAACAAAATGATCTATAATATCATTCTCACCATTATTTTTTAAATAAAGAGCATATTTTATTAAATCGGGATCTTTACAATGCTCTGATAAAAATCCATCCGCACTTCCATATCGTGTGGAATAATGAGCGGCAACACAAAATAAATCTAACGCATCATTTTCTTTTACATATGAATGCCAATTATCAATATTTATAAATTCCCATAAATCAGCAAATCTACAGTCTGTAAAAGTATGTTCATAAAATTTGAATTTAAATATATTTAATAAATTAGGTGTTCCAAATAACATAAATACCAATGAATTTAAAGCTTTTAAGAAAGGCTTTGTTTTTGGATGTAAAAAATATATTAAATTATTTTTTTTCAATAAAATATCACCTATAATAGTAAGAAAATATTTGGCTTTTTCGCGATTATCGCAGATGGTTGGATAAAGACTATTTATGACATTTTGAATTGTTTCTGATTCAGGTATACATGAAAATAGGTCTCTTTCTTTGATTTTTTTAAGAATAGATACTTTTAGTTTTTGTTTCCAATCCATCAATGTTTTATGAGAACTAATAGAACTTAATATAGTATGTTGAACGTCATCTTCTTTCACTAATAAAAAATTTTTATTATTGTATTGGAAAAATAATTCCGATGTTGAATGATAAAAAAATTTATTATTATTTAAGAATTTTTGAGTAAATAGTTCCGACTCTTTTTCCAATTTATTTTTTCTTTTTTCGCGTTCTATAATGGTAGTATTTGTATTCTCTAATAATTCGGGTAAATTATGAATATAACTACGAAATCTATTTAATATTACTGGTGTATCTTCGTATTTATTATATATATCATTTATTATACTTGATAGTTCTTCACGACTCATTGATATAATATATCTCTCTATTTTTATATCTATTTATATATATATTAATGTCCGATGTATTAGTCTTTAATAAAGAGAATGATCCAAATGATTTCAATCATTATATAACAGAAATAAAAAAAAATGCTAGTATCCAATATTGTCAAGGGAAAATTGGTCCAGGTTTTGTTAGTGAATCTTTAGATAATTGTGATTTTATATTTGTTCATACCTTTAATCGTGATATTAGAGGTTTTGCTAGTGTAAATTATTATAGCGATGATAAGGGTAATCAATATTTATATATTGATTTAATTTGTAATTCAATGTTTCATAGTATGGCTAGTTCTAGTAGACATACTGGAGATGACCGTAAAATAGGAGGTAAAGGAATGATTGATAGAGTTATTAATTTAGGACTAGAAATGAATGTATCCTATATTAAACTTAGTGCTATAGATGATGTTATTCCTTATTATTGGAAATTAGGATTTAGATTTATGAATGTGGAACTAGAACAAAAGGCACAAGAATTAGTAGCCAGTTTAAGAAAAGCTCAGATACAAGCTCAGATACAAGGAAATGATGAGGAGGTAGAGAGAAAATTAAATAAAATAATTACAAATTATTATCCTGGTTACTTGAATGAGAAAACACAACAACGATTAGGAGAATTATCGGGAAGTAAAACTGAACCTATGCGTGATGGTGGGATTCCTATGATATATTCTCTACGTCCTGATAGTTCTAGAGGTGGTAAAAAAGTTCGTAGACGAACATCTAAAAAAACTAGAAAAACTAAAAAAACTAAAAAAAGTAACAAAACTAGAAAAAGTAACAAAACTAGAAAAAGTAAAAAAACTAAAAAAACTAGAAAAAGAAAGTAAAAATGTAATTACATATGTAGAATAATATATATATTATATATAAATGAAAATGTCAATGAAAATGCCACATATTCATAATATGTTATTTAGTATATTTATTATTTTTGTGTTATGTGTATTTATAAAATTTTGTATGCGTAAAATGAGTGTTGTGGAAAATTACAATAATAACGATACACAATCAAATCAAGCATATTTGCCTCAATATAATCCATATACTATAACCCAAACGAATAAAAATAAACTTGTTTTATTAAAACAAGAATTAAACGATATGCAACACTCGATTACCGATATACAAAATAATAATTTTGTTTTAAAACAAAATATTTCAGACAATGCTTTACAAAATAAAAAATTACAAGAGAATCAAGCTATACAAAATAAAAAATTACAAGATACTCAATCAGAATTTAAAAAAAAACAAGATGATTTATATAATTATATATATACTGGTTATAGTTCTCATGGACATAATTATAGATATAATTCAAAATCACCTTATACAATAAATACAAATTACAATAATACATAAAAAACAGATTACTCCCTTTATTATTTAAACATATTTTTCATATGTTTAATTTTATTTAATCTTTCTTGATGTCTACCCCCTTCAAATTCTTCTTTAATAAATGCTAATAATATTTCTTTTGCTTTTTCTTTATTCAAAATCCTACCACCTAACGCTATAATATTAGCATTATTATGTTGTCTTGCCATTTTTGCGGTTTGGATATCGTGACATAATGCACAACGAATATCTTCCATTTTATTCGCAGCAATACTAATTCCTATCCCAGTACCACAAACTAAAATGCCCAAACTACCTTTATATTTTAACACTTCAACACCTACCATTTTTGCAATATCAGGATAATCACATCTTTCTTCAGTATAACAACCCATATCCTGAACTTCTACTCCAGTTGTTAATATTTCAGATGTTAAATATTTTTTCAATCGATAACCCGCGTGATCGCTTCCAAATATAAGACGTATCATCGCTATTTCTGTGTATCGCTCTTCGATAATATTATTCATGTTATAATTAATATAAAAAAAAGTTTTATATCAATTTTATATTTAAAATCTTCCAAATGACTAATATTTATGTTCTTATATATTTATATTCTGTGTAAATCCAATTATATTCTAATGGATTTTCAATATGATATATTTGTGTTTTATTGCTTTTAACAGATTTTTGATATTGTTTTCCAATCCAAACAGAATATTTTATTGAATCTTCATTTTCTTTTATATCAACCTGAATAAGATCAGAATTGTTTTGTTGTCTTTCTTCATAATCATATAAATTATGAAAATAATGCCTACATTTTAACTCACCTCCATAATATTCTACACAATCTAATTTAAATGTAATAAATTTTAATAAATTGTATCTTTCATCGTATTTATGGATTACATTTACATATTTATGATAATCTATTGCATTCTTTTGTTTATATTTATATTTAATCCGCCCATCATATTCAAGTATGATATTTACTAATTCGTATGGAAGTTTTTTACACAATTTATCTATTTTATTCATTTCAGTCATTATGTTGTGTTGTTATAATTAATATAAAAAAGGTTTTATATCAATTTTAAATCTTCCAAACACGGATAGTATTATCCTCACTCCCAGAATACAATTTATTCTCGTGAAGAGTGAGGCAATTCACTCTAGGAATTACACCCTACAATTGCCTAATTTCGGTAGTACGGGTCATTATTGTTGTTATAATTGATATAAAAAAAGTTTTATATTAATTTTTATTGATTATTATTTTAAATTATATATTATCATCCTCCTCATAGTCAATAGCGTAATTCTTACCGCACCTCCAGAGCCCATTTTTATTCTCATTCCTATCTTCTGTTATTCGCCCTACCTTCTCTCGCCCTTTCTCTCATAGCTTCTCTCCTATCTTCTCTCCTATCTTCCTCTTCTTCTTCTATATCTCTCTCATAATATCGTCTCGATGGATATGTCTCCCTAAGATCCTCCATATGCATCGTTATCCCTCTTATCATTCCACCCCTATTCATATCTTCATTTTCTTCATTTTCTGGATTAATGGCCATGATAGCTAAAATTACATCACCATCATTGTCATTCAGTACATTCCTGGCTACATTCCTGGTACATCCAGTTTGACTCATAACCAGACTAATTCCTATCTCAAACTGAGTCACCAGTTTTTCACGACAAAATGGACACTTATTATCTTTTTGTTTAATTTTATCCAAACAATTTTTACACGTTTGATGTTTATTTTCACAACCAGTATCAACAATTTCTTTTTTATATTCATAACAAATATCGCAATGTTTTAAACCTAAATCTTCCTTACATACAGGACATTCTGTTTTATCATAAATACATTCATAACATAATTTATGTTTTGATTTACACCCACATATGGTAATCATATTCATTTTTTCACAATGAGCACATTTTTTATACTGTTTGAGTTTCTTTTGTTGATTTTTGATTTTTATTAATTTATCTTGAATAGAGTAGATAACCTCGTCATAAAAGTGTTCTTCATATTTCATTTCTTCATAGTCTTCATCTGCTTTACGAAATATTGGAACTATTGCTTGTCGTTTTTTAATACTTTCGTGCGTAGGATTATGTATAAATGCAATTCTTTTTGCTCGTTGCCATTCTACATATAATTCATCTCGTATTTTTTGTAATTCTAACAATTTTGGTTGTATATCATTGTAATATTTTTTGTTTAGATAATCTATATATTTCCCAAATTTGTTTTTAACATTTTGCAATTTCGTTCTATTGAAAATGGTATGAATATTTACATCATAATACAATTTTTGAATACGATTATCTTTGTCGTGAAGAAATTCATTTCTAATCATTTTATTAGGTTGCTTATATAAAGAAATAGAAAAAAGAAATCAATTTTATTTACACCACATACATTTCTTTTTGTCTTCTGAACATGAAAGACATTTCATAGGTATTAAATATAAATACCCAAATGGATTAGATATATGGTCTGGATTTGAATAACCGTGTACTTTTTTTGCGCCACAATCTAAACATTTTCCACGACATGGACTTAGGGGAAATATAATAGTCACATCTAAATTTGCGTGTTTATCGCATATATAATTATATGTAGTCATTTAATTATATATATTTAATTATTTTTAATTGTTTTTCTTCTATTTTCTCTCTTTGGTTTTTTAGATTTGGATAATTTGATTAGTTTGTCTAATGTTTTAAAATAAGTCCAAGGTTGTGAAGGTCTATCATGTAAATGAGGTCCAAATCGTTTCCATTGAATATTTTGTTTAATAAACTCTTTCGCATAAAAAGGTGTTCCACAACTACTACCCCATCTTCCATAAAATCCCATATTTTTACAAGATTCTGTATCCACTACACATCCATCTACGGCTCCTCTCGGTTGATAAGGTAATGGTCTATCCGCTTGACTCATAAAAGCTCTATCGTCTAACTCATAATGAGAACAACAAGTTCTAGAACAAGGATTGGTTTTATTTAAATACACATCATAATGATCAGCTATAATTTCTTCCGCAATTTCAATATTTATTTTTCCTTTATGTTGGTCCATTAATTGTTCCAGTCTTACCTTTCTCGCACCTTGATGACGACGAATATCGTCAAACCCAGTATTCACACATTCTAAATTTCGAATACGAGCATCATAAGGAGCATTAAATCCAATGAAATATCCATTCTTTTTTCTCTCTACATTTACAAATTCAAGACCTAATTCTATACGCATAATTTCATTATTTTTAGTATCACCGATTAACCATGAATTCGCATAATCTCCGGAATTTTCTTTTTTTAGAAATTCTACATACTCATCGAGTGAATTCGCATATTGCATACAATTTCTTATTCTACAATTAATAGGAACTCCGTGTTTATAGGCCAAAAATCCACCTATTGTCGTTTCTGTTCCAATAAAACCTTTATTATTTATAAAAAAATCGGTTTGACTTGAAATATAACCTGGTGCTGATTGAAATAATATACGATGACCTTTTTTTGGTTTAATATCAATAATTATATTAAAAAATTGTCCATCTATAAAATTATCAAACGAATTATGGGCACAACATATTTTACCATCATGAGTATAATCACCTAGAGCCATAAATGCGGAACATTTATCTTTTGCACCACCTTCCATTTGCCCTATCTTGGGTAAATTTTCTATTAAATGACCATATTGTTTTTTAAGATGTGGCATTTCATCTAAATATAAATTTATTTTGGGAAGAGCATAATCTAAAGAAGCAATGTTATTCCACAAAATCAATTCATCTGTGTCAACATTGGCTCCTTTGGCTATTCCTTCTATTTCTTCTAGAAATTCGGGAAAATGTTCTTTCATAGGTTTTTTAAAAATAAAATTACTAAAATCAATGAAAAAATCTATTTTAAATCCATGAGAATCATAGAGATTCCATTCCATCGTTTTTAAACATTCTTTTATTTCATCCCTTAAAAGTGTTCCATGGGCGATTCCTCGTTCATACGGATTCCCTTTAATTGATATATAATTCCATCCATTTTTTTCATATTTGAACCCATTTTTGACTTTCATATATATTTTAATAATATTTTATATATGAAGTATTTCTATTTTATTATTTATTTAAAGAGAAGCATATAATTTTTGGTATTCAGGAACATTGTTTTCTTTGATGATTTTTGTTAATTCTTGAATAGCCTTGTTTTTCTTTTGTCCGTCTTTCATTTGGGAAATCTTGGCGGCAATGTTTTCAGGATGAAGTGTTTCACAAATCAAGTTATTAATCATCATCTTGTCGTGTTTCTTCAAAAGAACATTGAATAGTGTTTCGCCATTGTAATCAACAAAGGTAACATTTTCACATAAATCAACGATGTTACGAGCTTTGGTCATTTCACCCTTGTAAAAGACCTTGTGTTCCATACTACAAAGAGTTTGTTGAGAAGGAACATTCTTACTTAAAGCGTCTTTTTCAAAACAAACAATGTGTTTTTGAAGAGGTCGTGATTGGGTGATGGCAACAATATTGTGTCCACGAATGGTATGTTTATCAGGATTGAGCTTTTCAATAGCAACGTCTCCTAAATTAGTAGAAACAGGTGTACCTTTGGGGAAACAAATAGGTATTTCTGCTGGTAAGACGAAAAAGGCAGCAGTAGGAGTATAGTATGGTGAAGTTCCAAAACCAGTTGTTCCAGTATATTCAGTAATCATTGCGTTCGCACCTTCGAACATACTATTCATGTTGGTGACTGCAGACACCTCCCATCCCCTAATCTCTTGATTAAATGCATTAGCACCATAGAACATATTATTCATATCTGTAACCTTGGATGTATTCCACGCCCCAATATCTTGATTAAATGCGGCCGAGTTCTTGAACATATTATTCATATTTGTAACATTGAATGTATTCCAACTAGAAATATTCTCATTAAATGTGTCTCTACCTTCCGTGTTAGTGGCTGGTGTATTGAAAAGATAACCCATAGTGTTAACACTGGACGTGTCCCAATAGTTTATGTGTCCATAATCTAGGAGAGCCTGAGCATTATCACTAAACCACATATTAACCGCAGTATAAATATACTGTGGATGACCCCATGTGGAATTCATTACGTTATTAAACCCAAACCATCCAAGTGAACTAGGAAATGTGTATGTATAAACAGAACTATTGTTGAAACCAATAGCATATAATTTTGTACCATCATTATTTATGGTGAAACCTGTCGTATTGTTTGCTTGGCTCACACTACCTACTGCTAAATAAGTAGCAGTTGAAATATCATACGCAGTTCCTAAAGTCCATTGGTGAATATTTTTTTGATCACCATCACAAATAAACATTTTTGTTCCATCAGATGTAAAATGTATATCGTAAGGTTTTGTGGAATAGCCTGATACAGATAGAGATTGATTAAAAGAAGCAGTTGAAATATCAAATCCAGTTGCTAAAGTATATTGGTGAACAGAATCTGAATCTGTACCAACAATAAACATCTTTGTTCCATCTACATTAAAATTTATACCTGTGGGAGATGTTGCTTTAGCACTTACATCGAGTGAAACGGAATTATAAGAAGCAGTTGAAAGATCAAATCCTGTTGTTAAATCGTATTGGTATATGGAATCAGTATAAAAATCAGTGACAAACATTTTTGTACCATATGTACTAAATGTAAGTCCCATTACTTGCCTGGCTACCCCAACAATATTGAGGTCTTGTGTATGACTAGCAGTCGAAATATCAAAGGCAGTTGATAAAGCATATTCATCAATTATGGAACGGAACGCATTTCCATAATCACTAATAAACATTTTTGTACCATCTCGATTAAACCGAATATCACTAGGTTTCTCTACATTAGCGGATAAATTAAGAGAAACGTTGCTGTATGTAATATCAGAAATATTAGCCATTATATAATATATAAATAAAAATATAAATATATTTTTATTTTTCTACATATTCTTCATCCTTTAGTGTTACGGATTCTGTATCTTTCTTTGTATGTTTTTTGGGTACTGGTATTCCGGCTGCCTTACTTATTAAATTCAAGAAACTTACCGCAAATGCCAATAATATAATGAAAAATGCTATGATGTCACTTCTAGATAGGTGTTGTTTTAAATAATAGTGATTCATTATTAAAACGACTGTAAATTGTGTAATAATTAATAGAAATGTATCTTGAGTTTCTGTTACTAATTTATATTTATGTCCTAAACCTACCGCGATAGTCATAAAAAACCAATCTAACCAAGCAAATGGAATAGCCATAAAAAACGCTTTAATCATGGATAGATTAGGATATTTAAGCGTATAAAATTGTCCCCATATTGAAAATGATTGAGCAATTATAAAAGATGCTAAAAACTGAATATATAATAATATTTTATTCATATTATAATATATTATGAAAACAAATTTTACCATAAGTAGATTTATTATTTGGTTAATTTTGAATATATTTATAGTAGCTTTAATGGATTTAGCCTTATTTCATCAAACTACGCCTGATATGGAACACTCTAGCTTTACTAGAAAATTAGGTTGGGCTGAGTTATGGGCAACATTAGAATGGATGTTTGTTATTCCCGCGAATAGAATGGGAAATTTATTTTTAACTGCGCCACAATTATCATTATCTTCCTATGTTTTTGATTTTATGGGACAAATTGTAACAAATAAATATTGGTTACATGTTCCTACTACTATAGATGATTACGCAGGTATGATTATCATTATTTTGGGAATGGGAATATCTGCCTATAAAATTTTTGATTAAATTAATAAAATTTTTAAATATAAACGCATAAGTATTTAAAGATTTATGATAAAAAATATGTATAATATGTCAACATTTGAATCCAACAATGTGTTAACTATAAAAACGGTTCAAATTGCTCCTTTTAGAACTTTAATGACTGCATTAAAAGATATATTGTTAGAAACGAATATTACTTTTAAGAAAGACGGTATTAGAATTATAAATATGGATAAATCTCATACTATGTTGGCTCATTTATTTTTAGCTGCTGAAAATTTTGAACATTATGAGTGTAATAAAGAAAAAATTGTGATTGGTGTTAATATGTTTCATTTATTTAAACTTATCAATTCGATTGATAATGATGATACATTAACAATTTATATTGAAAATACTGATTATTACGATGGTATCGTATCTTTCTTAGGTTTAAAATTTGAAAATGGAGATATTAAACAATGTAAAACACAAAAATTAAGGTTAATTGAACCTGATTCAGATGAATTTGAAGAACCAGATGTGACTTTTTCTTCTGTTATTAATCTTCCTTCTTCTGATTTTCAAAAGATTATTAGAGATTTATCTTGTATTTCAGAGAGATTGGAAATTAAATCAGTTGGTAATGAATTAATCTTTAGATGTGAAGGACAGTTTGCTACTGCTGAAGTGAAAAGAGCAGAATCATCAGGTGGAATGGAATTTATTGAAAAACAAGATTCGAGTAAAATTATTCAAGGAGAGTTTTCTCTAAAGAATTTAGGATATTTTATTAAATGTACTAACCTATGTAGCCAAATAGAGATGTATTTAGAAAATGATTTACCACTTGTTGTTAAATATTATGTGGCTAGTCTGGGAACTATTAAATTATGTTTAAGTCCTCTTCCATCAAAAAATAGTAATTAAAAAAATATAAAGCGTTTTTGTTTTATTTTTCGTTGTTTTTATAAATATATTTGTTTTATAAATATATTTGTTTTATAAATATATTTATATTTATTATTTAATATTCAGGAGCATGTTTCTTGAATAAACATCCATGTGCATCAATACCACTATTACAATTTATCAAAGTAGCATCTTGAAAATCACATGTTTTTAACCAAATTTTAATTATACAAAAGTTTTTTTTTGGAGAAATAGTTATTCCGTTAATATTTTGTTGTAATTGTTTATTCACAGATAAACTTTCTCCAACTAAGGAATATGTTAATTTTTTCCAACATTCAGGAACATTTTTATTATTAACTTTATATGAAAAACACCCCCCGAATCTATTTTTTGGATCCTCCCATAGAGGAGTAATTCCTTTACGCATTATAAACAACATACAATTCTTAACTAATCTTGGGGGAAATGCTTCACTTATTGAAAGAGTTTCTTCCAATGTTGTAGAACAAAATATAGTTTTATAACTATTTAGAGACCAGTCTGTATCATGGGGCAAATGAGCCCAAAAATTCCACTCATCGTTTAATATATGCTGTTGCATTGCTGAATTACCACTATGGGATTCCTCCATTATAATATTAGCTATCAATTTTTTTTTAAATGATTTCATTAAATATATTATATAAATGAAACCATTAATTATATTATATTATTTTTGATTATATTATTTTTGATTATATTATTTTTGATTATATTATTTTTGATGTAGTTTTTGTTGTTCTGTTTTTACTATCGAACTTAATAATTTTTTTGAAAAATTTACCTCGGATGTATTTTCTGAAATTTTTTCAATAAATTCAAATGAATCATCATTTTCTTCTTTTTTTTTATTTTCCTTTTCTAAATTTCGTCGAGCCTTAAGAACACATTCATATGAACAAAATGTTGGACCTTTATCATTATTTTCTTCATCTGTCTTGGATAATTCTGATTCTGAGTCAGAGTCTTCCTTAATATCGCTTCGTCCCTCTCCACAACATTCATCATCTCTCACAAATAATTGTTTATCACATTTTAAACAGGTGGGTAGGCAATCGTCACACACCCACTCCTCATGCTCTCCATAATCGCCGCCATTCCCTTCGCAGTTTTCGCAAATGTCTTCACGACCGCACCGAAAACACCAAGATATAGGTACACGTTCATTACACCCCTTACATAAAAATTCTTCATTATCGTCTTCATCTATTGTTAATTCTGGTGTTTGATTTGGTGTAGGTTCTGGTGTTTGTAAAGAAACTGATGTTACACCGTCATCACCAAACTTTATATAAAAAGGACTATTTAGGGTTGCTGTTGACATATCTTGACACATATAATTGACACTATAATCTTCTGATAAGTTTTTATTATATACCTTTTTCATATACCATTTAAAAAAATCGTATGTTAATTCATTATTTTTTAATAAAAAGTTTTTTGGTTCTTTTAAATTTATGTCAAATTTATCGTTATCCATAGTCAATTGAAAAATTATAAAATTTACATCACATTTATCTTCTATCGGAAATTGGTTATCTGTTATTCCACATTCCCTTATTATAGTGTAATTCTTTTTAGGATCATTTTCAGTATAATCTGTATAAAATAATAAATCATATTCTATTTCTTCTAGCTGAGACGAATTAAAGGTTTTTATATACATTATCTCCTCACCATCTTTTATTAGTAATAACGGATATCTAAAATAATCATTGGTTAAATAATGAAATGATGGAATGAATGTTTTTTTATAAAATATGTTGGTTACAGTTGCTATTTCCGCACATTTCCATCCAAATTCATAACTAATATTTTTACAATATTTATTAGAAATAAATATAATTTTTTTAAATATTTCATCTCGTTCATCCTCAAATTTATGAATATATATAATACTTACACCTGTATAGATTAACATTTCATAAATATTATATAAAATGTTACATAATCCCAATAATATAGTTAGCAGTATATTCATTTTTATAATAATTTAAATTATATATTTAAATTATTTAATTATAGTTATTTATATCTTCTGGGGTTCCACTAGTATAATCTTCTGGGTCATATTCTTCATTATCGTTATTATTTGTGTTTATAACTACTTCTTTATTTGAAGGATTTCTAACGATTAATAATTCGTCTGGATAATCATCTGGATATTTTACATTATAATCTAAATTATCTGATGTAGGTGATAGTCCAAATACAAATAATAAAACTGCTGTGATATAAGTCATCAAAATGAAGGGAATGAATACAATTAACCACGATATGACACCTAATCCTTTATTACAGAGTATATTTAAAAGTAATGTAAAAATGATCATTACAATTGTTTTGAAAAACGCGGTATTATAAAAACCCTTAAATGTATCGATAATAATTTGTGTTAATGAAAAACCTAAATATAAAATAGCCGGAGGACATAATTTATCAATCATTTATATTATATTATCATTATTTTAAAAAAATATTACATCACCATCTGTGATTTTTCCACAAATATTTCCAATTTCTCCATTTTCATCTTTATAAATATCACCATTCTCTTCATTATCACAATAATATGTTTCACCGTCTATTTCTATTTCTATCGCTTCCTCCCCTTCTTCATCTTCTTCTAAATTTTCGGTTTCACTTTCGATTTCTTCTTCATCTACGATTGATGGGGTTTCTTTTGATGATGTATTAAATGTAGGAAATGTCGGGGTGTCTTCTTCTTCATCTGCCGATGGCTCATTATTATCTTCTTCTTCATCTACCGATGGCTCATTATTATCTTCTTCTTCATCTACCGATGGCTCATTATTATCTTCTTCTTCTTCATCCTCATCCTCCTCTTCTTCCTCGCCGGAGGGCTCTTCCTTCTCTATATCAGTCCAAAATCTTTTATCATCATCTTCCTCTTCCTCTTCCTCTTCCTCTTCTTCATCCTCCTCTGCCGATGGCTCATTATCATCTTCTTCCTCTTCCTCTGCCGACGGCTCATCTACTTCTTCTTCTTCGTCTGCCGACGGCTCATCTACTTCTTCTTCTTCGTCTGCCGACGGCTCATCTACTTCTTCTTCCTCTTCTTCTTCCTCTTCTTCTTCCTCTTCTTCTTCCTCTTCCTCTTCTTCTTCGTCTTCCTCGTCCTTCATCCCCTTCAATAAATTCACGACATCAACGTCTTCCGCTCCAAAACTATAAGCGAAAGCAACCAATTTTTCTAGTTTCTGCTTATATTTTTGCTCTGCATCTCCATCTTCCTTGTCCTCTTCCTTGTCCTCGTCCTCCATCGCCTTCAATAACTTCACGATATCAACGTCTTCCGCTCCAAAACTATAAGCGAAAGCAACCAATTTTTCTAGTTTCTGCTTATATTTTTGCTCTGCATCTCCATCTTCCTCCTCTGTATCTACATCTTCTTCCTCTTCCTCTTCATCTTCTTCATCTTCTTCCTCTTCTTCTTCTTCTTCTTCATCCTTTGTTATAGATGAACCATCACCCAAATACTGCCCCCATTTGCGTGGCTGTTCTTCCTCTTCCTCTTCCTCTTCCTCTTCATCTGCCGATGGCTCATTATTTATAATATCTCCAAATCTTGCTCCGTCACCTTCGTCTTCCTCATCCTCATCCTCATCCTCATCCTCATCCTCATCCTCATCCTCATCCTCATCCTCATCCTCATCCTCATCCTCATCCTCATCCTCATCCTCATCCTCATCCTCATCCTCATCGTCCTCATCACCCTTCTCTAATAAATCATTCATATTATTATCTTCAAAAGGAATTTTTTCAATATCTATAAAAGAACTAGATATTGGTTTATCGGATATTTCTAAACTAATTGGATTTGGATTTTGTAATTGGTTTGGATTTTGTAATTGGTTTGGATTTTGTAATTGGTTTATTTTATTTGTCAATGATTCCACAACTTCTAATAATCGATCATTTTCTTTACTCAGATTATCTGATTTTTTAATTATCTCAGTAAAAACTGGTAACTGAATTATAAGACACATTAAATCATCATATTTTTTAATTTCATCATTATAAATATTATTAATAGAATTTATGAATTCTGATTTTATTCTATGCTGAAAACCATCTACATATTTATTTAAATCTATTGGTGGTATATATTCTTTAATCTGCTCCATTATTTAATCTAATAGATATTTGTTTAATATAGTTTAAAAAATATTTAAGAGAATATATATAATGAATGATTTAGATATTTCAAATAATGATATTATAGATATTACTTGTAATAACGACGGTAGTATAAATGTAACTGAGAGAATTCCCGCTGAAAAAACGGAAAAACAAAAACGAGAAGAAGAATTTGTAATGAGAGTTAAAGAAGAATCTATTAATATGGTTTGTAGACAGACTGAATTATCTTCAGAAGAAGCTAAAATTGAATTAGAGGAAGTTAATTATGATTATATGAAAGTTTTAAATAAATATTTTAATTTTGAAAAAAAAGAAACTACAGATACCAATTCAATTAATCAACATATTTATGGAGAAATTAGAAATTTAATGGATACAGGCGCAAAAAATTTTAGAATTGAACAAGAAAGAAAAGAACATTTACAGAAAGTAAAGGATAATAGAGAGAAAATAATTAAAGCACAAATATTACAAGCAAAACAGAATAGAGAGAAAATAAAAGAAATTACATTGGAAAAAGTAGATGAAGATGATGATGAAGCAGATGAGCCAACTGTTGTTGATGAAGATGATAAAGACCTATAGACAAATGATAAAAATTAAATTTTAGTTTTAATATTTAATTTTTAATATTTAATTTTTAATATTTAATTTTTAATTTTTATTAGATGTTAAACTATCTAATACAGTAGTTTGTTTACTAACAGAACCTTTACGTTTCAATTTATATGTCGTATTAGTAGGAATAGTTCTTTGATTTAATATAAAATCGGAATTATCTTCATATAATTCTGGAAAAATATGTGTTAATGGTTTATCTACTACAATAAGCAGTTGATCATTTTTGGATAATTCTCTATATTCTTTAATAGATAATGTTCCATAAAACTTGTCTAAAAGATAATAAGGATTTGGTGCTGGTTTAACATTTTTTAATTTATCATATATTTTACCATAAATATGATTCAATAATTGATACCGTTCAAATTTAACAGTTGAATCTATTTTTTCATTCATTAAATATGCGGTCGAACATTCAGGACTACAAAAACAACCATAAACTTGGTAAGTGTTTTTAAATTCATTTTTTGGAATAAAAATAGGTGGATTATCAAAATCATATGTACACCAAAAACAAGCAGATCTTTTATCAGAAATATTATTCTTATGTAAATTTAATTTTAATAAATTTAATTTTTCCCATATTTCATTTTTAGATGAAACTTTTTTACAACTATTATCTTCGTCATCGGATTCACATAAATGGTTTTGTGTTTTATATTTAATGTTATTATTGTTGATGATATCGTTGATATCGTTAATATTGTTGATATTATTGATATTGTTGTTGTTGATATTTTCTTCTAATAAAAAATTATTATTTTTAAGATTATCAAAATTAAAACTTTGAACAGATTCCATATTAGGATTATATTTAATATTATAACCATCATTATCATTAATATCACTAATTGAACATTTTAAATGTAAAATAATATTTGGTTCATGATTTTTATCTTCAGTAATAATAGTATTTTGCTGAATAATTTTACCTCCTTTTGGTTTTCTTCCTCTTTTTTTAGGAGGTGGTTTAACTACAATAGGTTTTGGTGTATCTTCGACTGTTAACACAATATTTTGTTTCTTTCTACCCCTTTTTTTCTTTTCCACAATTGTTGAACTCATTTTTTATATTTAATAACTAATTATTAATTTAAATAGTTTTAAAATAACATTAAAAATAATCATTTTTCTTTATTGTTATTAGAAAAGGATAGATTTGTATAGTATATTTATTTATTTATATAAATCACTTATCGTATCATTTACAATATTTAATATAGCATTGTCTACATACGGGTTGGTAATCATTATTACTACCTACTAATAATTGTTCGTCAGAATCCGTTATTCTCCTACTAAATATCCCTTTATCTTTACACTTATAACATATTGATTTTAATTTATGAATATTATCACAATACGGAATTAAATCTAATATTTGACCAAATTTATTTCGTTTAAAATCACCATCTAATCCAAAAACATAGACACATTTATTGTATGTTTCTACTAATTCTAATACATTATTTAAATCAGGAAAGAATTGAGATTCATCTATTAAAATAACAGTTGATTGTTCAAAAGAAGATAATGAAGGAATATCGGATATATTTGATAATTTGTTACAACGTATTTTAATATTATCATGAGTGGATATATAATTTTCTTCAAATCTATTTTCTAACGAATGGGTAATAACTAAAGTATTTATATCTTCTGATATAAGTGAATTATAAATGGTAATTATTTTACTAGTTTTACCGGCGAACATAGATCCAATATAAATATTTAATTCAGGTTTATTCATTATTAGTTAAATTATTATCTAATATTTATATTATATTCATTCAACTTTATTTAAATAAAGAATAAATTTTATTTAAATAAAGAATGATTAATATAGTTAATAATGAATATATTTACGCCATGGGTTGAAAAATATAGACCTGATACATTTCAAGATATTGTATTAGATCCTTTAAATAAAAAAATTCTTGAAAATATTATAAAATCGGAACATTTTCCGAATCTACTATTTTATGGTCCTCCTGGAACTGGAAAAACAACAAGTATTATTAATTTAATAAAATCATATCAAGAACATAGTAATAATCAAAATTTAATGATTCATTTAAATGCTTCTGATGAACGAGGTATTGATATTATAAGAAATCAAATTAACAGTTTTGTAAATTCAAAAAGTTTATTTAATAATGGTATGAAATTTGTGATATTAGATGAAGTCGATTATATGACTAAAAATGCTCAAATAGCTCTTAGATATCTATTACAAAATTATAAATCGAATGTAAGATTTTGTTTAATCTGTAATTATATTAGTAGAATTGATGAAGCGTTACAAAATGAATTTGTAAGATTGCGATTTAACCAATTACCTGAAAATAAGATTATTAATTTTTTAAATATAATTAATGAAAAAGAAAAACTACAATATAGTTCCGAAACCATATACTTAATACAAAAATTATTTAACTCTGATATTAGAAGTATGATAAATTATATGCAATCAAATGAACAAATTATTTACAATAAAAAAATTATTCAAGATAAACTTTGGGATAAATTATCTATAGATATTAAAACCAATAGTTTAAATGAAAATTTAAAATTTATATCATTAATGAGTAACGAATATAATATTGATAAAAAAAATATAATTAAAAATTATTTAAATTATATTATACGAAATAAGAAAAGTATCGTTACGAACGATTTTTTATGTTTTGTAGAAAATATTATGCATATACCTGATATAAATATAGATTATATGATACCATTGGCTATATTAAAATTAAATAAATTTTTTAATAATTAACCTGCTGTTACAAGTGGAAAATAATTTATTTATTAAAAAATGTTTTTTTAGCATCAGTAGGAGAATAATAATTATCCATACGTTGCATTAATTTTTCCATAAAGTTATCAGGAGGAGACATTTTACTGGGATCAATCAAATTATTTTTTAAACTTAATTCTTTAGATTTTTCTGTAGAAATTATTGTTTTTGAAATAGGAATCGGTATCGTTCTTTCATAAATGTAGCCCGTCATTTTTATATAGATAAAGAAAATAATTGAACTCATTTAAATATAATTAAATATATTTAAACAAATCAATATAGATATAATACCGATGGAAAATATTGACGATGAATGGGAAAGCTTTTTACAAAATAATGGCGAATTAGTAGATAATAATATTGAAACAACAATTAGAATATGTGACAAAAGTTCCCAAATTTTACAATCGAGTGATGTAACTAATATTCCTAAATGTTCACCGATATATATTTCTACAAAAACAAAGATTTGCTATTTAAATATAAATCAAATAGATATTAAAACGATTTTTTGGAAAATCCCTATTATTGATTATGCTACTCCTCAACAAGGTATAATTAAAAAACAAATAAAATATTCATCTACTTGTAAAGATGATGTGGAATATATTTCAAAACAACTAGAAAATGTTAAATATTATGAGGAACAAATAATTGAACATATTGAAAATCCTGAAGGTAGGATTAAATATAAAGACCAAAGAAAAATAAGTATTGGAATTTCTAAAAAAGATATATTAAGTTATCGTAGTAAGAAAAAACGAGCATTCTTTAATTGTTTTGTGCTTATTATGAGAATATTATATAACAATGAGTATAAAGAAATACATGTTAAAGTATTTAATACTGGAAAATTAGAAATTCCTGGTATACAAAATGATATTCTCTTAGATATTGTATTAAATATTCTTGTAAAAATATTAACACCATATATAAGAGAAACAGGAGAAGAAACAAATGAGCCATCGGCAGAGGAGGATGATAAAGAAGAAGAAACAAATGAGCCATCGGCAGATGATAAAAAAGAATTAAATTATTTACCAGATAAAAGTCAAACTGTTTTAATAAATTCAAATTTTAACTGCGGTTACTTCATAGATAGAGATAAATTATACGATTTATTAAAATATAAATATAGAATTAATAGTAATTTTGATGCTTGTTCTTATCCAGGTATTCAATGTAAATTTTATTATGATGATACTATACAGTCATCTTTTCAGAATGGTCAACAACCAAATCATAAAGAATTTCAAGAAATATCATTCATGATATTCCGAACAGGTAGTGTTCTTGTAGTAGGAAAATGTGAGGAAGATGTTCTTAATCATATTTATCAGTTTATTAAAAATATATTAGAATTAGAATATAATCATATTAATAACTCATCTGAACAAAATATTACACCCGTAAATAAAGATAGGAAGAAAAAAATTAGGAAGAAAACTATATTAATAGATTAAACCCTTGATAATAGATTAAACCCTTGATAATAGATTAAAGCCTTGATAATAGATTAACTTATTAAGTAATTG
>Ga0233413_10000122_pt1 | contig 39879 bp, 46 predicted proteins | sample Na_anoxic_6_MG_FD_189019 | JGI IMG/M metagenome (GOLD analysis project Ga0233413, IMG submission 189019) | Seawater microbial communities from Saanich Inlet, British Columbia, Canada - Na_anoxic_6_MG | ecosystem: Environmental > Aquatic > Marine > Inlet | place: Canada: British Columbia...
CTATGGAACCACATCTCTGAAGAGCTAGCTTGGTAAAATTTTGCTTCGGGACATGTGGTTCTATAGGCTTCCAACATATTTAAGACGCCCACAGCATTTGTTTGAATAGTAAAAGAAGGTACCTCAAAGCTAATTCTAACATGGCTCATCGCGCCAAGATTATAGATCTCATCCGGCAGGACTTCTGATACGATCCGGTTAAGAGAAGGGCAGTCTAATAGATCACCATAGTGTGCTTTGATTTTTCCACTAAGATGTTGTAGCCTCGCATCTTGATTTTCTGCCACTGAGTGTCTCCGGACAACGCCATGAACCTCATACCCTTTCTCTAAGAGATGTTCTGCTAAATAGCTACCGTCTTGGCCGCTAATTCCAGTTATAAGTGCTTTCTTTTTCATACCAATTCCTTATAATATTCAATTGTATTTTTAATTCCGACACTATAGTGAGTAAACTTGAAGTCTGGAAAATGTTGCCTAAAGAGGCTGCCCCCTAACACTCTCTTTAAATTACCATCTTGCTTTGTCAAATCAAATTCAATTTCTAGATCACATCCTAGGATCTCCCTTACCATTCCAACCGTATCGATGATTGCAACTCCGTGTTCTTGGCCTAGGTTGATTGGATTGGGAAGCTTCCCCTTACCTTCAACGACTTCTCTTATAATCTTTGCTACATCGGGCATATAAATCCATTCTCTTACTGGCTTTCCTGTACCCCATACAACAAAAACCTTGTCATCTGTCTTTGCTTGGCGCATCATCCTCATGATGATACCGTTCATCGCATGCGTTCTGTCTGCTTCTAAATAATCGTGTGGACCATATGAATTTGGTATAATTAAATTTATTGTCTCAATACCATGTTGCCGTTTATAACATTGCGATAAAACAAATCCCATCTTTTTTGGCATGCCATAAGATTCTACAGAGTGATGCATCTCACCATCCCACCAGGAATCCTCATCCTGGATATCTATATCTCCAGGATATGAACAATTTGAGATTGCATTCACGACAACTATTTTTTTATTAGTCTCGGAAATAGCCCTATAGAGATTTAGATACATCATAGTGTTATCGTGACAAACATCGGCGGCGAAGGTGGTTACATAATGTACGCTACCAACATGGGCCGCGGCATTAATAATCATATCGGGATTCAAAGTCTCCAATTTAGATTTAAATTCTTCGTATTTATCTAGATCCCATCCGGTGCGGCGGCTCTCATAATACACATCGTGTGCCGAGTTTTTAAATTCCTCTTGTAAGTTTCTGCCAAGAAAGCCATGCCCACCAATAACTAATATTTTCTTTTTCATGTCTGCCTCCTTCTATCTTAAATATTCTTTAAGATTATATCACACTTTTGCTAGTAGTTTTAATAGAATTCTCTTTCTCTATATACTTTATAAGATTATCAATAATTTCTTCTCTATTATACAAATAACTACCGTCTTTACCCCAGTATTGTGCGTGTTCCGTAACCATATTTCCCCTTTCTAACAAATCTCCACCTTCCATGGCCGGCAACGAAAATAGCTTAAGAACATCTCGGAATTCTATCGGCTCGGTGCCAAAGTTAACTACCTCTAGTTTGTTATCTAGCACTATTTTTATATCGTTCCAAATGTCGCCTAGCCAATAATATTGAAAAGTGCTACTGATGTTTGGTAGATAATTATAATCTTTGTTCAATAAATCATATAACACATTTTTCCTCAAATGATTCCCAAACAAGCTTGGCAGTCGAATAATATACACGTTATGATGATTATTTCTTAAATGATTTTCCAAATATAATCTGTTTCGCCCATATCCTTTATCCGCCGGATTATCATAAACAGAACTCGTAGAAACCAAAACAAACTTATTGAATTTAATACTATCTAAACACTTGATTAGTTCAGTAATTGCCTGATAATCTTCCCTAGGATTCTTGTTAGCCTTCCATTTGACAGCTGTGGTAGCGGCGCACACAACCATATCAAATTCTTTGCCCTTAATTTCCTCAATATTCTTAGAATTATAGCAGAAATCAAAATCTTTTTGCTCTAAAATATTAGATCCCACAAATCCGGTATGCCCAATCAAAGCATTCATCTCGTCTTCTCCTATCTCTCTGCTAATACAAACTGCTATATTTTTTTCTCAATACAGTCAGCCCGTTACATGCGGGAATCGTAGAAAATTCCCAAAATTGCTTGTTTAACTCGCATACCGCCTTATAAGGTCCGCCATGCGCCCATTGTCCGTCATCTAACGTTAAATCACAATGATAGTGTGGTTGCCAATTGGCGTACATTAAATCATGTACCAAAATAATAGAAGAGGGAGAAACTAATTTATCTAATAGCGCTAATTCTTCGGATACATGTTCATAAGAATGCCACCCATCCAAATAAATAAAATCAAACTTTTTTTCAGTTCCGTTCTCTTCTATATACTTTGTTAAAAAATCCACCGAGCATGATTTAACAAACGTCCAACTTGTTTCATGCTCTGGCTTACACTCATATAAAGTTTTCTCGATATCCACAGAATATAAGTGGCCATTGAATCTCTTTGCTAGCATAAGAAGAGGAAGAGTGGTAACACCATCTCTGACTCCTATTTCTAAAATATTCTTCGGTCGCAGAGATAGACCTATTGAATAGATAGACATCAGGTGAAAGTCCGAATCTCCTGTGCCCGAAATGCTAATTTCATGTATTTTTTCTAAATCGCTCTTCATGTTGCCTTTTTCCTATTTCTTAATAAAAAGTGCATCGCCCCAATCGGATGTGAGGGAGTCAACTTCTTCTAATTTAAATCCGCTTTTCTCCAAAAAAGATCTAATCTCCTCAAAAAGAGGATTCTCCTCATAATAAGGATTATTCCAAGTAACTTCTAGAGATATATATTTAATTTCATTCAGCAAGCGGGGGCAACCGCGGAGCACCAACATTTCGGCTCCTTGAGTGTCGATATTCAACAAGTCAAATTGGTTATAATCAAACCCATTTCTCTCTAAGAGGCTATCAACTCTAATAGTCTTCACCACAATAGTTTCTTTATACCATGTGCCTATCATCGTTCCGTTTTTCGGAATGAGCAGAGAAGAGCATCCTTTATTTCCTTCCATAAATCTTGCATCTGGACCATAACAAATATGAAAGTCCACATTTTCATCATCTTTATCGCTAGCTGCCACACAAAAGGAATAAGAAGATTTGGCGCCTGCTAGTTCTAAAGCTACTTGGAGTTCCTTATACACGTCGGGACTAGGCTCTATCCAAATTATCTTGGATGCTTCTCGATCCCTATACCACTGTAACTCCTCGCCGCGATGGGCGCCGGCATGTACAACTCCCCTTATTTTAACTGGATTTTCCTTAAAATATTTATAATTCATCTTTTGTCATATTCCCTAATAGAAGTGATAATTCTGCTCACGTCCGAGTCTGTCAGGTCATAGTGAATAGGAATCAATATCGTGTCTTCGTCAGCGCGCTTGAGGTTTGGCAGATCGCGCAACCCTCCAAAGATATCATATATATCATTCCTTCTATTATTAACATTTACTTGAATACCTCTCTCCCACATAAAAGCAGCAAACTCTTCTCGCCTCTCTACATGAATCGGGAATATCTGATAGTTTGGAGTAGACCATGGTTTATAGTCAATCAGGCTCGTGCGAGATAGCTGAGATAACTCTTTCCTGTACAGCTGTCCGATTTCTCTTCTCTTGCCAAGAGGAACATCTAGAGAGTCCATTGCGGCGCATGCCAAAGTGGCAACAATATCGTTCATATTTGATTTAAACCCCAATCCTTCCGGATGGTGCGGTAGGGGATCTAGCCGATCTATCTTTTTTCGATCCCTATCCATCCCATACCAAGACTGTTTCTTTATTCTATCGTACACGTCCTCTTTTGTTGTAGTGATAGCTCCGCCATCGCCACAAGTCACGATCTTTACACATTGAAAAGAAAATGTTGCAATATCTCCTGTAGATCCAATAGGATTTCCCTTATATTCGCTTGCCATGGCATGGGCGCTATCCTCGATGATGGGAAGATTGTGTTTTGCCGCTACTTTACGCAGGCCGTCTAGATCTACCGGGTTTCCGGCATAATGTACGCATACTATTGCTTTCGTTCTTTCGGTTATCTTCTCTTCGACACTCTTGGGATCTATGTTGAGAGTTTCATACTCAATATCGGCAAATACTGGCTTTGCACCAATTTCCAGTATCGAGGTGTTTGTTGCTATAAAAGTATACGGAGTTGATATGACTTCATCGTCTGGGCCAACGTCTAAGGCGCGCATGGCAATTTTGAGCGCCGCCGTTCCATTGGTACAGGCAGCCGCAAATGGTGCATTGAAGCGGTCACGGATCTTTTCTCGAAATTCCTTTTCCTTTTTTCCGGTATTAATCCACTTAGATTTAAGTGTCTCTGCCACTTGCTCAGCGGCACTATCAGGAATATAAATCCCCCAACACCTTATCGCTTCATCTTTCATTTCATAATCTTTCATTGACATCTGTTATCTCCTTTGCAAATATTCATAATTTTACCCAACTGTCAGGAAATGCATCTTCCAAACTATAGTGATCGTAAGCTGGTCCAAACCACTCAGTCTTGGGTGCCACAATTATTTTGTTTTGCGACGGATTCAGATAGGATGCCCACCAGCTAAAAGTTGAATTTCCTATCACATTGTGATCACACATAGACATTAAAGTAAAATCTTTTATGTTATCTAACCCGTTATCGATAGGAATAAAATCAACATTAATATCTTTCATCGCATTACTGGCAGAATCTAGATCACCTGAAAAGAGAAGTATGTTATAGTCTTCCAGTTTTTTACCCTCTTTCGTGCTAATGATATCCAAAGCTTTTTTATAAAAATCACTTGAAACATTTTTGTGAAAATGCTGAATCTGTGGTTGGCTCTTGTGGAGATTGTAGTCTCTATAGTGAAGTGCTATTGTGTTTTTCTTAAAAAGGTGTTTATGTTTCTCTCTCATATGATTCATATTTTTCTTGCTTATTTCAAATTCTTCTAGCAAACTTACACCACTGAAATACTTTTCAGATTGGTAATATCCATTATAGCAGATATCAGTGTCCACTGGTGGGGGCACATAATGATGTCCGGCGCCTTTTTGGCAATGATGATGATACTGGCGCATGCGCGATTCATTATATTCTGTATCAGAAAAGTGTGTAAATTTGTTATCAAAGAGAACATCGAACTCTAATTCTGAATGTCCAAGAATTTGAAGTGGTCTTGATACGCTTCTTTTGATGTAGTAAGGTATATTATGAGTTTTATGTAGGTTGTATAACATTGCAAATTGAAACAAGTTGTTGCCTAGGCCGCCGGCGAAATTGCAAGTAATCATAGTTCTTCTCCATGCCCTCTTATATAATTCAAATACATATAATCTTCAGCAGTGTCCACAGCGATTGCTAATTTTAAATTCTTTTTTATGCTTTCCATTTTTGAATAGTATAATTCCTCCGTCAGCGATCCAATATCATCTAATTCTTCTAAAAAGATTATTCCGTCTTTCTCAAAATAATCTCCTATATTTTTCATCCCCCAAAATATAGGGATCGTTCCCGTAGCGAAACAGTCAAGTATCTTTTCAGTGAAATAATCACTATAATTATCATTTTCCATGGCAAATGAAAACATGTAATCTTTTAATCCTAAAATTTTTCCCGATTCTAATCCGACTTCTGTCTTAATAGCGTGGGGTAATTCCTTGGATCCAAAGCCCCTCCCATAATGATCTACGTTGCCTGCGTATTTCTCAATCACCTGTTGGCGCAGCAGATGGCCGGCGCACATTCTCTTATTAGATCCTATAAATGATACCAGCTTATTCTTAGAGTATATCTCTCTGTTTTGGATCCAAGGCACTGCGGGCGGATTAACAAATTTAAAAAATGTAGGATCCCTTTCAATGATTCTTCTATCATAAGTAAACATCAAAATGAACTTTTTTTTATAGCTAGCTGTATTCTCTAAGACGTTTTCAACAACACGTGGTATTATAGAACTTGATTCGGCTATCCACCCGTAGTTTTTCTTTGTAGGATCACAGGGAATCTGAAGACCACTGTCAATATGAATTGACACGGGAGCACTCCCGTCACGTACCCATTCTACATGCTTATTTTTATTGAGAGAAGACGAACAATCCTCATGTTGAAACGGTCCCCCTACCATATTAAACTTTGTTTTTATCATTTTATTTCTTTTAGCGATATTTTCCAACGTGTATATGCTGCCACTATATCATATGAATTATCGGCTGTCAAATTCAATTTTTGTGTACTTTGGAAGTTTTTTTATAATATTTCCCACCGCTAAGTGATGCTGTAATTTACAGTACATCTCACTCAGTGGGTTTTGCTTATTGTACACATATAATATATCTCTGATATGGGCACTCCTGTCTCCCGCCATCTCTATCAAAGGATACATTTGCGCTAGATCGCCGGCTGCATCATAGAATTTTCCGGTGTTAGCATCCATTAAATCTTCTTTCTTTAATCTATCGAATAGTTTCTTCTTGAACGTACGCAAGTGTGATGCCTTCCATGGCGACTCTCGAAAAAGGTTGTTACCGATGACATGTTGGGAATAGGGCTCCAGATAATATGCATGCGTTTGGCCGGATGGATACTCCAAAAAACTCCCGTATGTAAGAAGACAGTCTCTCTCTTCGTATACTTTATTCAATTTATCAAATACAAATTCATTATAAAGCCAATCATCGCCGTCCACAGTAACTAAAATGTCTTCTTCATGGGTTCCCAACTTTTTAAAACCATCATAAACATTTTTTAAAGCATATTTTCTTTCTGTGTTTATGACAGCAGAAAATCTCTCGTCATCCTTGATGTTTTCCATAATCACATTGGCAGTATTGTCAGTTGACATATCATCCGCTATCAAACATTCAAAATTTTTACAAGTCTGATTCTTTATGCTCTCTATTGTCTTAGAGATCCACTTTTCAGAATTATAGACAGGAACAATTACTTTTATGGCATTCATTATATTATCCTACAACTTTTCCTTCAGTATAGAGACAATCTTTGATGAGGTTTCGCCATCGCCAAGCCATTCTGTATTGCCCGGAAAGAAGGGAAATTGCGCCCAAGAGTAAGAGTCATCATGTGAATCGTTGCTGTTTAAGTCTAACATAAAACTACAACCGTTTTCAACTGATTCTGGTCTTTCTGTAAAATCCCTAGGTACTATCACTGGAATTCCTAATAGAGCCGGCTCTTCTTGTGCTGTGCCGCTATCGCTTATGATGAATTCGCTGTCTTGCATAAATCTTATGTAGTCTTTGTATCCCATCAGATCCACATATTCTATGCTTCCCAAATCAATGCCGTATTTCTCTATCGCATCTACTGTGCGGCCGAATCTGAGCATCTTTACAGGCTTGCGTGAAAGCCAAGCACAGTTATTGGCATATCTGACAATAGAATGCATTCTATCTTTATGCTTAAAATTCTCTGGCCTATGAATATCTAACAGTATGTGCTCTTGTGTTCCACGATAATTTAAGTCTGCCATTTTTCTGGTTGGCTCCACAACAGTATTTCCGACTACGAAGATTCGGTCTTCTGGGATTCCCTCTTTCATTGCCTTTTGTTTATAATTCTCGTGGTAAATGAATAGAAAATTACTAACGTGATCACAGACTTTTCTATTTATCTCTTCTAACATTCTCTCATCATAACTTCGCATGCCGGCTTCAATGTGTCCTACTTTGTACCCTTCCTTGCGTACCGGTACCGCTGACAATACAGAATTGCTATCTCCCAAAAATAAGATGATATCTGGATCTATGTTATTGTTTTTTAATGTATTGATAATCGCCGGTCCCAAGTCTGCTTGCTGCTCATAGTGAGTCTTGCCCGGGCCGCCAATTGATAAGTTATAGTCAGGCTTGCGAATGTCTAGATCTTCAAAAAATACATCAGATAACAGATTATCATAATGTTGGCCGGTGTGTATTAGGACGTGCCGGCACCATGATGCCTCATCAAGTTTCCTAAATATTTCTGACATTCTTATGAAGTCGGGCCTTATGCCTGTTACTGTTACTACTGTCTTCATTATTTCTCCAATACCTTTTCTATACACTTTGAAATAGTAGAATTAAAATTCTTATAATTTTCCATAGTCATCGAATTATTAACTTTTTGCGTAATGGGGCTTCCGCCGTACCAGTGAATAGCTATTGATCTCTCGCTAGCCTCAGAGTAACAATCTTTTTCGAAAATAGAGTCTATATTTTGGTGATCATACAGATAAAATTCGGAACATGCGATTCCCTCATGTTTCAAGGGAACTACTTCCCCACTAGAATTCCTAAAATTTAATTTCAAGCCGCTGCCTGGAATGTTAGATATCTCGCTACTGCCGGCTGGGCTCATAAGTTTATTAATCATGACAGGTCCAACTGATTGGTATAAGAGCTTTTCGCCCGAAAGCAATATCTTCTTAGATTCAGTCATCAGTTTGCCGTAAAAAGGATTTCTGTTTTTGGAAGAAAGCAGGATCCCTATTCTAGAGCCATGTGCAGGGCTTACGTTTATGGAACAATCTAGCGCAGCGTTCTCATAGCTATTCATTTTCATGTCTTTCATGCTCTTTATAAAGAGCACATCCATATCACTCCACATGCCGCCATAGTGATGGAGCAAATACCATCTAAAATAGTCTGATTTATGAACTTCCGAAACTTCTGTATCACCAAAGATCTTTTCAAAATCTACTTCCACTACTTTTATTGGTAACTCTTTGGCCATCTCAAAATAGTCTTTTGCCCCTTCGTAATCTTCTACATCGCATCGATGATTTTTATCATACCAATTAGATGATTTCTCCAAATCTTTCGGAGTATATAAAACAACTGACCAATCCGGATTAGCTTTCTTAAAAGAATGAAGAGTCATATATCGCAGAAAGGACATTTTGTCAGATCCCCAATAGAAGTGGGCAATCTTTGGAATCTTTTTCAAGTGCCAAGTCTTATGTTCTGAGCCGATCAAATTGGCAGTGGCGATGTTCGCTCCCACTACACATGCCCTGTTCTGGTTTGACAACGCATCGGGCGGATCTTTATGTACTCCCAAACATGAGTCTAAATATGCTAGCCGGCTATTCAGGCCCATCTTAACTGCCATGTGATAATCTTCTCCCGGTATCGTAAGAAAATCTCCACACTCATTTTTAAGGCGCATTGTAAACATGAAGTTAACACCTTGATAATTTTGTTCACGCTCGATCTCAATCCAATCGTCTACATGAAAGACCTTATTTGTATATTCTCCGTCATGATAATCTCCAAACCATTTATGACGAAAGCCATGGCCATTCTCTGCTTCAACATAAGGTCTGATATCGAAAGATTTGTCTTCTCCTTGTGTGTGCTGTTTTTTAACTTTTCCAACATACTCAGATTTATACGCAGACACGGCATATTCAATATCTCTATTTTGCTTAAGAGCTGTGACTAGCTTCTCGATCATGTCAGGAGATTTGCTATCGTCAGAAGAAAACCATGTTCCGAACTCACCTTTAGCTTTAGAAAATCCAAGATTTAGTGCTGTGCCTGTGCCACCGTTATCTTTATTATAATATCGCATATTTTTATACTTATCGCAATATTCTTTTAAGATATCTTCAGTATTGTCAGTGGATCCATCATTAACGATGACCACCTCTATATTTTCATATGTTTGATTGGCAATATCTTGTAAAGACTGCCGTAGATATTGCTCATCGTTATATGTAGGTACAACAATTGAAACTAAATCTTTTTCCATCGTGTTATTTCTCTACTGTATGTAACAAATCTTGAACTAGCTCTTCTTTTTTCCATGGCGCGCTGGATAGATCTGCGTCGCCTCCGATTAGCGCACAGATCTTCTCATATACATGTTTCTTTGTGAGGGTTTCTCTTACATGTTCTGATAGTTTTTTCGCATCTGATTTCTTTGGGCCGTAATTCTTATATACTTCCCTAATTGCAGATTTGAAGGAAGATTCTTTCGGGAAACACCATTGGCTGTCAGCTTGTAAAACACCATCCCAGACGGCCTCAGCTTGGATAGGAGCGATGTTGTAGTCCACCTTGGTAAAGTGTGCGCGCATCCTCTCCTTGCCCTTCTTATCGCGCTTGGGGGCGTGTAGGAAGTCAACATGGCCGCTCCAATTGGGTGCGACGACTGGCATGCCATTATATACTGCTTCAAAGATGGGAAGGCCGAATCCTTCGCCATGCGTCGTAGAAAGAATCGCTTTGATATTGGGATGAGTATAAATTCCGCACATCTCTTCTTCAGTCATGTTTCCATGTACTAAATATACTTTGCATTTTCTATCCGGATACGCATTTAAAAATGTTTGAATCCTCTGGTGGCATACGGCTCTATCTTGAATGTTATTTTTTCTCGTATTTGCTTTTATGACCAGTCCGACTTCTTCATCCTTGAATTCCTCTACAAACCACTTAATAGTGTTTCCTAAATTCTTTCTTGGTCCCCATTGGGCCACTGCGCAGAAATTAAAATCATAATCTAGATTCAATTCTACTTCTTGTGGTATAGTGTCTTTAACTGGATATGAAACAACTTCAATTGGAGTGTTGTTCTTGAACTCATGCTCTTCGCCTGTTTGTTGGTTCTTCAACTTATAAGTCGTATGGTCGAAAGCATATTTCGCATGTTCAGATGGAACAACGATCTTATCTACCAGCGCGCTTTTCTCTACCCATTGAGGAGCGATTTTAGTAGTTTCGATTCCAGCGGTAACACCAACGTTAACTGGAGCTAGCTTTTGCCATTCTGGAGGAATGGTAACCTGTACAGCAACATCGAATGCTGCGTCGGGTCTTTGTTTATATTGTTGTGTCTTTGCTAAGAGAAAGTCCATCCAGGATCGTTCTTCTGTATCATCCAATACAAACCCTGTTTGCCCCCAATTTATATTTTCAAGATATATATCGAAATGCTCTTCTTTTGTTCTTAGTGCTCGCAAAATAAGGCGAGCATGTTCACCATATCCGCTCGACGATAATGCCGGCCCTTTAACTAAAATTCTCTTTTTTGAATGCATATACAAACAACTCCTCTAGAAAGAAACAACTTCCCATCTCTTATATTTTTTACGGTCTTCCCAAGAGCCACGTTCTAGATATATCTTAGACATCAACTTGTCCCATCTATCTAGAGTTTCTTCAAAATTATAATTCTTAAGAATGTGTTCTCTTCCTCTTCTTCCCATATCGGCACGATCTTCTGGAGACATCTCGTACATCTTCGTCATCGCATCAACAAAATCTTTACCGTTAATTCTGTCTTCGTAAATGAAGGGGACTGCTTGAGATCCAATGATTGCTTTCGATGATGGCTCAATTCCTATGCCGAACCACTCTTTGCCATCTGTCACTTGTTCTTGAAGACCGCCGGTCATAGTTACGATAATTGGAGTTTCACATGCGAGAGATTCAAAGGTAGATAATCCGAATCCTTCTGCGTCCGATATACCACATGTCACGTCTGCGAGATTATACATCATAGACAGTTCTTCAGGTGGAGTCTTCTTGAGAGAAAACATAACTTGGCCATTGGTTAATCCCAACTCGCCAATAATTGCCTCTAAATCCTGGCCATGGGGATCCTTTGGATCTGTATGCATGAGCAGAGTTGCTTTATCATGTCCGACTTTATCTAAAAAGTCCTTGAACCAAAAAATAAGACTTCCTGACATTTTCCTTCTAGCATTTCTGCTATTCCAGAAAACTAAAAACTTATCACTCAGATTTGATTTTTTACGAAACTCTTCTACTGCGTCTCCAGGAATCTTTGTGAACAATGTCGGAGGAGTTATGTGCGGCATATGATGACACTCAACATCCGGAGCAACTGTACGCACAATGTCATCTGTAACTTTTGATATAGTACAGATAACGTCGGTACTATCATATGAGGGTTTGTTGAATGTGGGATATGGCTTGTTATCCCAAACATGGTAATAGACCATTGGAACTTGCGCCCTAATTTCATCCTCAATATCCCACAGCCATCCAAAGAATCTTGGATCTGTCATGAACCAAAGTATGTCTGGCCGGTGTGCGCGGATCATCTGTCTAATGACATCCGGATTGCCGTACCCATCAACTGGGAATATTAGCCAATCATCTTCGAACTCTTTAGTCTTCTGCGGCTGGTAATTTTCATGCTTGACTGCACCAGCAACTGACACTACCGAATACTTTCCTGTTCTAAGCAGGTGATTTAGAATATACTTGGTTTGTGTGCCAACACCCGAAGGAGAGAGTGGGTGATCACTAATGGTTAAAATCTTTATTTTCTTTTCACTCATATTATCCCTCGCATAACGTTTTCCATACCGCACATTGACGGCACGAAGTCTTTTTCTTTATAAAATTTCCATGATCAATATTATGAACAGCCGTGTGAAGCAAGTTTAATGCATTTGAAGACTTCTGAGGTCCACTTGAAACTCTTAAGATCTCAATGTTCTCTTCTTTCGCGACGCGTTTCAACAGTATAAAGTATGTTTCTATATTTTTTAAATCAATATTGTGTTTTTTTGCTAAAAAGTGTTTATAATAGGTTAATTGGTAGGTTACCATTGGATCAGACTTCTTTTTATAGTCCCATCCCCAAGAACAAGTCTTCCAATCAATAACATGGTATTTACCATCAGGAGTTTGGATAGTTAAATCTACAATTCCACGAAAATCATAATCTGCCAACTTATATTCTTCTATTGGAATATCTATTTGTTCTTCTGTGGAAATATATTTAAACTCTTTACCAAAGTAGTCTTCTAGATAATCCAAACACTGATCTATGATTGGTGCGGCATGCCCACCAAATTTAAGTACGTCTTTGGCATCCGGATATACCGGCAGTCTTCTTAATTCTTTCCGGTATTCAGTCTCAAACATTCTCTTTGATTCATTGATCAAATACTCACGCTGCTTCTTCTTTCTTTGGATGATCATGTGCTCCATTACGGAGTGCATGGCAGTTCCAAAGGCAGTGTGAATATTGCCTTCGAATTTATACGTTTTATCTATTCTTGTTATTTTATAATAGTTAGGACAAAAGTTCCAATCTTTTATTCCGCTAAATGATACATATTCAACTAGTTGTGTCGGTACCTGTTTTAAAGTCATTCTTAACTCGCTTTCTTTTCTTAAGTCTGTCTTCCATTATAACAGACTCATCAGGAGTTGTCAAGTCTTTTGTTGCTTTTTCTTCAATTTTATTTTCTTTATTGACTTTCTTCTCAACTGGGACTTCTGCACCTTTTAAAAGAAAGACAAATGTTCCAGTCTGAGGGGATCCATCATAATTACACAGTGTAGTTGATTCTAAGCATTCTCCGACTTTAATGTGTTGTCCTTCCAAATAAGAACGGACATTTCGAGGCCGTACTACTTCCTTGTGTTTGTCTGCGCCTGGTCCTGCGGGTAAGCCGGCTACTGTAACCTCTACTGTCACTCTATCTTTTTTCTTTTCAATATTGTAAGTTGCCATATTTTATGTCCTCTCCTAATTCGGTTAAATATTTAATTTTCTTATAAACTTGTGGTGATAACTTCCTTACCTCTTCAATCTCTCCAATAAAATACTTTTCAAAAGCATTCGCAAAATATTCACTTAAACTTGTTGCGCCGTAAGGAGACGCAAATATGTTCATACTCAAAGAAGTTAAAAGTGGATATCCGACTTCTTTATATAAGTATTCATCAAATTCTTTAGAGTATGAAGCATTTAAAAAGTAATCGCGAGGAAGTACCGGGGCGTCATGACTGGATAGCTGTGTTAACAGTTGAATCCTCTTAAGAAGAAACTCTTTTTCAATCTCTCCATCACCATATATCTCTAGAGAATTTGTTTCCTCTAGAGAGTGTGATACCTCGTGTATCAAATCATCTACTAAGTCTTCTTCACTAAATACGCTTTCAGCTCTAATGTAAATAGCTCCACCTTCGTATAGGGCGTCTAGATCACGTTCCCTCAGCGAATCAAAATCACCTATGTATATCGATTCAATGTTAGATAAGAGGAGAGAAGGTACCTTAGACTCTATAGATCCTAGGACATTGTTTATATCTACATCCTCTGGCAGCTCTTTTGCGTTATAGACATTTATCCTATTCATCCACATAAAGTGTTGCAACTTACTATTTTCGTTAAGACGCTGTAGAAGTTCTTTCTTCACTCTTTTTCCCATTCTTTGCTTTTTTCTTTTTCTTGCTTTTCTTAGGACTGTCCAGAGCTAGGGATTTTTCTTTCTCGACATTTTCTACATCGCTCAATGCCTGTTCATATCCTCTTAGCCAATTTTCACGTGCGACAACGAGAAGAAATTCAGGAAATTCCGATGCTAATGTCTGAATGATCATTTCCACCGTAACTTGGCCATCTGTCGGTGTCAGAACTGATCCGACATAATTAACCAACATGCCTTTTAAAGGGCCATCTGTTTGTTGGATGACTTTCTGTGCTTCATCTTGTTCTAGCTCGTTTTTCACTTCTACTGTTTCTGTCATTTTCTTTCTCCTATAATATCTTGGATGCCAATGTTGCAACTGGAGAGCGTTCGCCCCTCAGCAACGTCACATGGCCGGCCAATGAATGACTTTTAAATCTCTCGACGGCATATGTTAATCCGTTAGATGTTTCGTCGATATAAGCATTATCAATTTGCTCGATATCCCCTGTTAAAATTATTTTAGTCCCTTCTCCGACTCTTGTTATAATGGTTTTCAATTCATGAACAGTTAAGTTCTGTGCTTCATCAATAATCATGAAAGCCTTTGATATGGATCTGCCTCTTATATATGTAAGAGCTTCAATTTGTATCTTACCACTATCTACTTGCATTTTTAAATTTTCTTTATCTTCTGCCATTAAAAATTCCAGATTATCTTTGACTGGAGCTAGCCATGGTGACATCTTCTCCTCTAGAGTTCCAGGAAGATATCCTAAATCCCGACCCATGGGCTGGATTGGCCTAGATACAATCATTCTAGTGTATATATTTTTCTCTAGAACTTGTTCTAATCCTGCGGCGACTGCAAGAAGTGTTTTTCCGCAGCCGGCCTTTCCTACTAAAGTTACAATCGGAATTTCAGGATCCATAAGAAGATCGAAAGCATAATTCTGCTCTTTATTCTTTGGATTGATTCCCCACACATTTGAGTTTCCACTCTTATATTGTTTTATTTTTTTAAGAGATGCGTCATTTCTTACAAACTTTGCCAATGCTGTCGTCGTCTTATTAGAATTAGAAATAAGCATTAAAAATTCATTAGGATGGATCTTCTTGCACTGGTCAGCTTGAAGAATCAGTTCGTTGCCGGCATAAAAGGAATCTATGTCCTGCTGATCTACCAATATCTCTTGGCAGCCAGTAAACAGCTCAGAACTATCTTCAACTATCTTCTCCGGACTATAGTCTTCCGTCTTGATATTTAATCCGTCGCAGATAACTCGTAAATTGATATCACGTGAAACTAATACAACCTTCTTGTCTTCTTTGGATAGCTGAAGCGCTGTTGCTAGGATAATGTGATCTGGGACTTTCGGATCTAATTCTGGTGGTAAGGCACCGACGTCACCCACAGTTCTAGTATATATCTTGCCCTTTCCCTTCCTAATCCGTACACCTTTAGTTAATTGGCTCTTGCCTCTGAGGGCATCTAGGATACGGATAATCTTCCGAGCGTTTGCTCCTACACTGTCTTGTCTTTGTTTGTGCTTATCAATTTCTTCTAGAACCTTAAGAGGGACTACAATGTCATTTCTAGCAAATTGATAAATTGAATTAGCGTCATGTAGGTAAACGCTAGTGTCGAGCACATAAGTGGCTTTTCTCATTAATAAACCTTTCTCTCCTCAATTAATTAGTCTTTCTTTTGCATTTTTTGTTATTAGAACATAGATATTATATGGGAAAGATATTAAAAAAAAGGAAAAATATCATATTTCTATTACTTTCTTTCGCTTTAGTTTCGTGCGTACATCCGGAACCAATCAATAACGCGTGTGATCCTAGTACTAAAAAAAGGGATGTTGAACCAAGTGAAACGATGCCTAAGCCATTTAAACCCCAAGACGCTATCAATAGTATAGTTCTTGTAGTTGGAAGTGTATACCATAACAAGCAATCGATTGGCGATTGGTACGGTTCTGGAGCTATTGTCGGTCATAATGAAAAACATGGTACCATGATCCTGACTGCTGGGCATGTTTGTGTAATATCTGGTTTTCCGACACCACCAGATGGAATGGGGCCTCTAACATGGACATTGAGCATTGTAGATAAAGACGATAAGATGTATTTGGCAAAAGTCTCTTTTGTAGTTAAAGAGTTTGATGCATGTCTGATTAATATAGATCTCATAGATAGTCCAACTTTAGAGTTGGCGACGGAGGTATTATCGGTTGGTGACATTGTTACTAGCATCTCTGCTCCTTTTGCTGTTTTTGGTGACGGAGTATCTCTTATTTATGATGGTAGATTTGCAGGAGTCTTTATCCTTGATACTGGATCTGATGTGGCTCTCTATACTCTCCCCAGTGCTCAAGGCTCGTCTGGTGCACCGATTCTGGATGATACAGGAAAAATAGTAGGTCTGATCAGTCAAGTTAATGGTAGCTTTCATCATATTACAATTTCTCCGACTCAGAAGGAACTTAAAACGTTATTTAGTGGGAAGGCTAATACCGTTAAATATACATTCCCTTCTCTAGTTAACTAAGTTATCTCTCATTACCTCGAATAGAGTCTTATATCCATCCGGCCACCTGACTAAATAAACACTATTACTTACATCTGATTTAATACGTTCGACTATTGTACCATATTCTGGTACCGATCTACTATTATCGATAATCTTTTCACCAATTGATAGGTTGGCGGCGCCTTTATTGTTTCGAATAGAATTTAATCCAATCGCTAAAGATTTCGAACCACTCTTTCGCACTCTTTTTTTCATTTAAATCTATCTTCTTTATTACCACAAAGTGGTGTTCAAACAAAATTAATTTTCGTTTTATGACGGTACAAAACTCATCTATAGTCATAGATACATACTCCAATTTATATTATAGCATATAATATCATGAATTTTATATTATGTCAAGTTATTTTTTCTTTTTCCTATATTCCTTTAAAGAATCTAGAAACATATCTGCTACAAGGCCGGCGCCGATCATGATCGATAATAGAAATAACGGGCCAACTGTTAAGAGGTAAACGCTCAAAATTAATCTTTCTCGAAGAATGCTATAGAATTTCTTTTCTTTAGTTCATTCTGAAATTCAAAAATGGTAAGACCTAAAAAGTTAGCAGCTTCCCTTTTGGTACGAGTAGCGCTTAACGATAATTTCATCATTGCATCTTTACAGATATCACGGGCCGAACGCCACAAAGGAATGCCATATATTGGCGCGCCAGCAGATTTCATTGATAATTCTAATTTTAAAGCGATTATATCTTCCAGAGTAAGAGAGTTTAATACTATTTCAAATTCTAAATTTGTTTTTCTCTCTTTTAATAGTTTTTTACTAATACTATAATATTTATTTTTTCCTTGAGTATTTCTTTTCTTCTTCCAAACCATGGATGCTTCTTTTCGCCTCCTGCCCAACCAACCTCACTATATTATCATAGTTTGATCTGAATGTCAAGCATTATTTTACTTGCTCTTATTATGAATGGTCCATGCCGTGGCGAAGGCGCGTTCTGGATCACCCGGATATTCCTTTTTAAGAGCCATCATCTTTTCTTCAGAAAATCCAGGAGGTGCTGTTTCATGAAGCTCTTTTACGGATCCTTTCTTACGTTTTTCCTGCATTAAATCAGATTCAGCATTTTCCTTCTCTTCTTCATACTCCGGAGTTGAGGGCTCTTCTGGTGTATTCTTGAGCTGTTTTTCAAAACTATCAAAATGTAACTTTAAATTTGTTAAAAGATAATCATAAAAGAGATCTTGATCTTTCTCATCTCCTAGGACAGCATATGCATCCTGGATATCCTTCTCTATTCTATCAAAATCTAATACGGATTTGTTTCGCCCTGTTAAATCCTGGCCGGGAAGTGTTTCAAAAGCTTCTTCCTCTTCAGGAGGATCAACATCAATAAATTTCTCATGATCTCGTGGATCAACTGTATCTTCCGGATCTTCCAAGGTTATACCGATATCCTCATCTTCTGACAACGGCTCTGGAACAATATCATCTTCTGCGCGCTCAATAGCCAAGCTATTAATTACCGCATTCAGAATGTGACTGCGATAGGATATCCGTTGCTCCTCAGAAGTGGTTAGAGATTTATACCCTCTTCGAAGTGTGGGAACAATCTTTTTAAGTAAATCATCTAACTGATTAATTCCAGTATTAGAATGCGGTACCGGATCAGTTTTTTCCGTTAGAATCATTTTACGAATACACTTTCTTAAAGCATTTTCAACTCTATATTGTTCTATTAATTCTATCTGATTTTCATGAAGATATATAATGCCAGATTTTTTATTCTCTGATATCTTCTTTTTAATCTTATTTTGAATCAATTCTCTTAATTTCATTTCAATTATTAGTTCTTCTCTCATGATTAATCCCTCTTGTCTAATTAGAGTTGGTTTTTTGTTATCGCCAGAATAACCTTGTGCGGCGCCGGAAGACATTGCCGAGATTTCTTCTAGATCTTGGTCCTCTTCTGAGTCGTTGAGTACACTTAGCACCAATTGGTGAATAGGTTCGCTTTCAAAACCCATTATCTTTGTGAACTCTTCTTCATCCGCATGTTTTAATGCCTGTCTCAGCGTTGTACCGCTCATCTCACCGAATCCTTCTATTTCGCGACTAATATGAGGCGCCACCACTATTCGCCATTTATAGCCATCCTTCGTAACTCCGGAGGTCTTTGCAAAGCGCGGATCTTCATCCATATCTTTCTTACCAACAAAGTATACGATCTCGACCTCATTTGTATCATAATCTTGTAAGATTTCAATAGCATTATAAGGATTTTTAACTTGTACAATTTTTTCTGCCGGTATACCATGAGCTGCTATGATCTCTAGTTTCTCCGAAAAGGAAAAAGGGGATCTTGGCGGATCGACTTTATTAGAAGTCGCTACGTAAGTATTATCTTCACCATATGTCTCGGCAATCTTTTTGTATGTATCAGCATGGTGTTTGCCCATGGGCTGAAATCTACCCGGATATACATAAATCTTTTTTCTCTCTTCATCCATCATCATATCGCCGTCATCAGTAAGTTCGATGTCTTCATCATCAAAGCCATCAAAATCTTCTTTTTCATTTAATTTTTGAAGTGGGGGAACATTTCCTCTACCATATTTGAATAATCCCAAGATTTGATTTATCGGTGCAAAAGTGCCGGTAAACTTGTAAGTGTTTCCATCATAATCAAATACAAACCCTTCAGTAGCAGTAGATACGTTCTTTAGATCTTTTAGCTTGTTCATTTGTCGGGAAAGTATTTCCATGGCCTCTTCGCTACCGGAATCTTCAATGACGCTCTTAGCTAAAGCAACCTCATCTTTCAGTCTCTTAACTTCGCTCTTATTATCGAGCAGATATTTACTTTCTAGTCCGCGAAGCATTTCTACAGCAAAATCATGTACTATATCTTCAATTGGATACATGATCTCTTTGAAGAAGAACTTATTGCGATCAACCATCTCCTGAACTTTACTAAACGCAACAGTATCTCCTTCTGGAATCTGTGCTCTAATCTGTGTTATCGAGGGAGCGCCGGTCTGACCCAATATTCTCTTAATGAGCATATCTTTTGTATCTTCATCTAGACTGGGTAATAGATCATCAATTGTTCGCCTCATTGTCCTTACTATATAATCCCCGATGGTATTACTATCTGTCAGACTATTGCTGCTCATAAATTCTTCTAGACGCCCATTGGCGACGGCTAAGGCATCGTCACTCGAAAGGGATTCTAGATTTCTTATAGCATTAACTTGAACCTTGTATTCGTCTTCAACTTGTTCGTCCTGTATGCCTTCTAGAGCTGCTTCTAGTTCGCCTACTAGTTCATTATCCTCTAAGGATCTAATCTCTCCAGTTTCCTTGTCTCGCTGTATGTGCCCTACCCGATGAATGACTAGGCTTTTAGTATCATAATTGATGACATTGGCAGAACTAGGATTCATTATTTCGGCATTATAAAAGTTATTTGCGTCCGGACCAAAGAGATTTAATTGAGTCTCTATAGGTAAAGATTGTACAGCCAATTCAAAGGCACGGAAGCTTTCCACGAAAGTTTTAGTTAAATCGCCTCTATCTGCAAATTTAGACGCTAGCGCAGTTGGATCCAGGCCGCCTTTAGCAGCTTCACCTTTATTCCTGACGGCGCGCGCCTCTTTGTGTCTAACACTATAAGAAACAAATAGATTTTGTCCATCCGTTTTCTCAGTCCCAACTAACTCGCCTCTCGACGCTTTGTTGAAGACATCCTTCAATTGACCGAAAGTCAAATTAGGATTATCATTGAGGTGCATCATATGCCCAGCAAATCCGCCCATGTTTACTCCTTGCCTTCTTCCAAGATTTTTACTTGTTCCTCTAGGACAGAAAGTTTTTCTTCTAGTTGCCTGTGATATCTCTTGATTTCTCGTAGATGACTTTGAGCCATCTCCAATCTTCGCTCATCTACACTACTCCTAGGACGAATTCCAGAAATGATTTCTCTCAAGGATTGTAAATAACTTTGAATGCTCGGCTTTTTTGACTCTTCCATCAAAAAATTCCGAGTTATATTATTGAGATTCATTTCTAATCCTTATCTTTGCCTAAGAGTTTATCAAGAAGCTTCTTTCCCTTATTTTTAGTATTTTTTACTACTTCCTTCGCCACTTCTTTGACTTCCTCGTGTACTTCTAGTGCTTCTGGTGCCTCCGATGCTTCTGCTGCCAACGCCGCTGCCTTCGCTAATTTTACTGCTTTTCTTTTCTTTGGACTTGCCATTACTGTTTACCTCCTTTGATAAATAATTTCTTTACTTCTTTAATGATAATGTCTTTTGTTAAACTCTCTGAGATATCAGACATTGTTGCGACAGTTGTTGGCGCGCCCGGATTTAATGACGCGTCTACCGCGGCAACTAATGCTTGAATGGATTTGATCGCGGCCGCTGCCAATTCTTCAACTTCTTTCTTCTTTTCTTCCATACCTGCATCTTCCCCGGCCAGAGGCATTTCATCAAGTTTTTCTACTGTCTCTTCAGAAACCGTCTCTTCAGAAACTTCTTCTTCGGCCAATGGTGCCTCCAGTGGCGTCTCTTCATCTCGTTTATATCCCCACTTCTCCATCAATAGGCTGTTGAAAGCAGTGCTTCTTTTATCATGTACCTTTTTCATCTTCTTGTCTCCCTTTAAAATAATTTAATTGCTACCTAGGTCCACTCGGCATCGATAACATCTTCTTGTTTTTCTCTTTCTCTTTTTTCGAATTCGAATTGCTCGCGCGCGTATTTATCTGCATCCGGTGGTAAGCCCCATTCTTCTTCATTATTTTTCCCGGGCTCTTGAGTTGTCGGCTGTTCTGGCTCAAAAAGTTCTGTCTCGCCATCTAAAATCTGCTGAAGTGCGTCAACGGTTATTTCCATGAGTCCTAGGGCTGCTTTAGCCGATTTGCCACTGAGATCAATATTCATAGTAATCATATCGGATTCTAGATCCTTTTTTAAGCTTTTTATCTTATTTAGCTTCCCTTTTAATAGGCTTTGGAATTTAACTCTTTGTTTCCTCACTTCTCGTGGCTCAGTTGCCGGCACTGATTGGCCTTTAAGGGCTTTACTAACTCTAGACAATGGATCAGTAACTCCGGAAGCAAAAGACTTAACATTCCCTATAGCACGATCCAAAATTCCTTCTTGTATCTCTTCTTCTTCGCTCTCCGAAGGATTATATCCCCATTTTTTCATGAGGCGCTCATTTAACATCGAACTTCTCTTATCATGTGTTTTTTTCATAGGTCACTCCCCTTAAGGCCATCTTCATAATCTCTAAGACACAAATTGCCTTCTAAATAGGCTTCTTTCTCCATCTCTCTCAAATGCTCATTTTTCTGTGCGTATCCTTCTCCCATGTCACCAGAGACATCATCAAATAGGCCATCACAATTTTGCTTGTGATGTACTAGCTCGTGAGAAAAAGAACGTAACACATCCTTGGGATGTCTCTTGGTCACATACAGGGTAATTTTAAATTCATTAGGATCATAGTAAGCAGTCTTGCCCAACGGGTTTTCTGAATTATCAATATCTTGTTTGAGAAACAACCTGACCGGCTTTTTAAATCCAAATCTTTGTTTCGCGAAGGGATAGAACTGTTTGATCATATCCTTAATGGTGTTAAGATTATTCATACTTATTAATTAGTATCTTATTCTTGTTATCTACAAAATAGTGTTGGGGACTGTAACTGCCTTCATAACAAATGGAAGATAGTTCGCGCCATAAGTGAGATTGATGAGCGACGCAAGGCTAGCTTGAAAATGTGCGTTGAATGTATGTGATGCTCCGGGTACCAATGCAACGTTGCCACTATCCTTCGTAACGATAAATTCCATGCTTTGCATATAGTTCTCTCCTTCTGATTGCCAGAATTCTTGGCTGTCCAATTGTACTCCGCCTACATCATACACATATCCTGAGCCATCATGTATGGCAACTTGCGCTGTCACAGCAGGCGTGACACCTGGAGAGCCCACATGAGCGAAAAAAGCACTTATCTGTATTGAAACTTTGCCATTTGGCGGTACCGTGAATGTTACTGAAAAATCCGCACTCAATTGGGCCATTGAAATGGGGAGAGAAATATTCGTCGTGGTGCCCGTATCTAAAACACTTCTTTGTGCTATAACCAACCCGCCCATTTCACTTATGTCAACTTGAGTTGCTTGAATCAGAGAGCCGCTTATGCTGCTTCCAGTTATTTCAGTTGCTTGAATCAGTGAGCCGGAGAGAGAACCAGTTATTTCAGTTGCTTGAACCAATGAACCGCTTATGCCGCTTGTAGGATCGATTGTTACTATAACATTCTCGTTTATAGTGTTTCCCTGTCCAATTTTTAATTTATTGCCGTCATTGCGGTCTGAAGTAAAATAATATACTCCATCAGAGGTATTCGTGTTATTAACGGTAAGAATTGATGAACGCAGTGTTCCAACTTTCCTTGTCACTGTTACTCCATTCCCGGCGGGCCACTTTTTCCGGGTTTAGGGTCAATAACTTTCATTCCTTTTGTCATATATCTATTTTTCCCCTTAACGGTAAGTCTCATTGCCTGTCCAAATCTCTTGCGCGCCATTTTCTGATATGCGCCGACTTCGGAAACTATTTCTTTTCCTGGTTCCATCTTCTCAAACTGGTTCAGTGCCTCTATCTCTTTTCTGATGCCATCCCTGAATCTTTTTGGGTATTTATTCATCAGCTTCATAACATCATAGTTCATTTTTGCTTTCCAGTCTGTCTGGTTACCATTGGTGTTTTGAACAGTAATTTTAACCCCTCCCCCTACACCTTCTGCTGGTCCGGTTTTTGCAACTGTGCCCATCACCGGTATTTGATACTTCTGCCTCATATTACCCATATGAAAATCTCTTTTTGGTGTAATGATGAGTTGGGCAAAATCTTCACTTTCTTTCTCCATTCCGGGGAGATTTAGTTGTTTCTTGATAGATCTTTGGATATCTGTTGCTATCTTATTTATGATATCAATAGTTGATGTAACATATTCACTCATAGCAGCGGAGTCCCCGGTTATCTTCGTGCCAGGCACCATGAATTCGTATTCCAGTTCTTCGCCAACATAAGTTACTTCAACATTATCCCATTCCCACGATCCCCTTTCATTTTCCAAGTCTTCGGCTCTGTCATCAATAAAGGAAGAGGGAATAATATGCTGCTCGACGAACTCTCTTCTAATCAGTTCGGTGAGTTCGGTATTCTTATCGTCAATCTCTACCTCAACTTCGCTAGCAAGTTCTGAATACTCATCCGGATCCTGTGGACTTCGATCTGGTCTTAACCCAACTCTTAAATATAAACTCTTAGGACCGGTGCCGGCACCTGATGGTCCTGCTCCGCTTTTGAATTCCCATTCTACATTATCACTAGCATCATATACATCAAAATCTAGATGTGTGTCGTGCCGAATAGCATTATATACTATATCAGCTATTTCATCCTCTTTCTTAATCCAAGTTGACTCATATGATACATCGTCAAAGTTTCCGTGAACAACAAAGTTGGTAGTGATATAAGCATATATGCTCGTATGTTCATCATCCCCGTCTAGGCTAGCATCAATTGTGGTGTGGTCCATCCGAGCATTTGCTGCTTCTGTTGTTTCATTCACCTGCTCTTCCCACCCATTATCTGGGAGATTGTTGTGCAGGTGATCCTCTATCTGCCCCACGATTCTATTAGTTTTTTCTGTTGAGGTGGTTTCTTCCATTTGAGTTTGTGCCATTTCTTCCCCAACTTCGTCATCTGATGCATCATAGAATTCATCAAAGGATCCTCCGGCATTTCCAACCCAGGCAACCTTTTTGAGCGGGTCGTCGTTACTTCTTGTTTTATCCATAATGAAATAGAAAGCTTTACCTTCCTTTGTATAGGAATCAAAGTAGTTTTGTGACTCTGTGGAAGAAATACACCATTTGGTGCCCTGTCCATAGTAGCAAGAGGCATGTGCCGATAGGGGGCGAATAACCATAAACTCTTCGTCGTCGTAAACCACATCAGACTCTGATTTTGCTTGCTTTGATGCTCTTCCTCTATCCTCTTTCTCTTTTTTTGCTCTCATAGCAGCAGATTTTGCTGTCTCAATATCAGATTCTAGTGTTTCAATATCTGTCCAAGAATTTAGATCTTTTGATAGCTGTTTTCCAGCATTATCCCTCCAGGCTGCTGCCTTTTCAGAGAGGTTGTGGAAATCAAATATCATATCGCCCATTCTAAGCACTTTACGAGCCATAACTCTGGCAACAGAATCACGACTTAAACTTTGATCGTCAAAACCGCCCTCCATATATGCTATCTCCATCTGTTTCATTGCCCAGGTGATATATTTGTGATTGCCGGATGGATCTCTGTCCTCTAGGGCATCAACTATCTTAGATAGGACAGAATCATCCTTATATTTCGCTTTGACTGCCTTAAGATCAGCCATCGACTCCGAAATCAGCGTTTCCTCCTCTAAGCTCATCATATTATCGTATGCTTCATTTCTCATATCAGATAATTTCTCTAAATAGCCATTACGGCGTAATACTTTAAAAGAGAGGTTCTCAGATGAATATTCACCTCCTTTTTCGAGACCTCCCTTACGAAAATTGCGGATTTTCTCGCCTAAGCGCTGTGCATCGTCAAATGCTAGCTCAAAATCGCTATTATCCAACAAGTTTTCGATCTCATCGATATCGTCCATTAGATGCGCTGACTTCGATCTAACTTCTTCCCTATTGATTACAAACTCTTTTCTAGTGGGCTTTTGAACCCATTTATCACTTAAAATCGAATAAACTCCCGTAGAATGGTGAGGTTCATCGATATCTTGTACATAAATCTCCACTTGATGGTCATTTACTGTGATATCGTGGGTTCTGTTCCATTGGGTGTGTGCTTTTTGAAACATTTCCTTTACTAAATCATGATTTTCATTAATTTGGTCAAAATCAACTAATATATGTAAGTCTATATCGGAAAACCGTGACCAATTGTAGTTGGCGAGGCTTCCAGTGACAGTTATATCGTCAATATCGACATCAATGTTAAGGCTTTCGATGAAATCACGAGCAATTTTCTCTATATTTCGTTTAATATCTTGTTTTATGAAATCGCCGTCTTCCCAGACAACAGGATTAAGAACATCCTTGATTTTGAAGGTGCCCAGATCGATTGATTCGGGATTAACTTGCTCAGATAAGTATTTTTTCCATTTTCTTGCGGAGTGATTGTTGTTTGACATAATAGTAATTAGTTTTATGCTTCTGGAAATTCATTTTCCATCTCAATACGCACAATTGATAATTTTGCTGTGGCATCAATAAGATTTTTAAGCTTTTCTGCTGTTGGAACACCCATCATTGCTTTTTTCGCGCGCCCATACTCCATTAATAGCTGATCGTGAAGAATCTTACGCGGATTTAGCAAGTTTGTGTTTATTTTATTCATTATCCAAGTCTTTCTCTTCCAAAAGGGTATACGTGAATTGATTTGAGAATTTTTCTGCACTTTTTTGGCAAATCCTCAAAAATCTATTAAACTCTTTCGCATTTTGTAACACTTGGCAGCCGGCACTATAGGATTTAACAAGTTTTGTGTCACCATGTGGGGATCCCCTATGTATATTTATTCCGAAATAGCCTTCTTGTATAGTCGAATCTTTCATATCAAGCACTCTATCCCTGTCGTCATCGCGATAAACCTTAACTGGCGCACCACTTTGCCTTAATGCAAGATACTTTCCAGCATGTAGATCAATTTTATGCGAACCGCGGTACTGTCCTGGCACTAGAATGGCAGTTCCATTCTTGTTTATTGGCTTTAAGAGAGAGATAAGTCCCGGATCCGTTGTGGCTGGAGCACAAAACACTTCCCACTCCTTATTGTCGTTGCGATATAGTATCATCATGTTATCATCAAAGTGATCAATCTTGTTATTGGAGCTCCTAACACCAACAATATTGATATTCCATGAAGTATTCCCATCAAAAAACTTATATCCCTTAGATAACATGGCGCTTTTTACTTTTGTAGCAAGATAACTTGCCATTACGTTCTTTATTATGCTCATTTTTTCTCCTTTATAGTATATAGGCACTCATATGGAATCCTGGCCGTCTGATTCAACTGTATTATATATACTTTTGCGACTTTAAGTGTTGGTCTCATCTCTAAGACTACTCCCATGATTTTTGGCCATGTCGAATTGGTACTTTCAAGGCTTAATAAGCGGCCGCCCTCTATCGCGATCTTCCAGTCAACGTCTGCCAACTGCAAAATATCACAATATATCAATTCTCCTCTTTGAAAACTCTTAATCTGCTCCATCAGGCTGATCCCACGAACTATCGTAATAAAGATCATCGAGGACAGATAATACCTCATCATCTAACTCAGATTCCTGTGTATCTTCTTCCCATTCATTGATACCCTCAGATTTATCTGCTAAAAACTCCGTGCTTTCGGACTTCTTTTTCTTCTTTTTCTTAACTTCTTTTTCAGGATGAAGTCCAAAGACTCTTTTTAAGCTATCATCTAACATTTGCCTCTTTTTCTTTTCCCATATCTGTAATTCTTCGCATGCTTTCTTAAATCCATCGCTCATAACCTTATCATACCGCGTTGAAAGTATAACATGTCTTGGTAGGAACCACTCTTCGCCTAATAACGTGCCTTTCTCATCATATGTTCCCACTCGTAGAAATACCAGTGATGGATCATTGGGAGCAGTCTCTATTTCTTCTACTTTACCAAACTTTCCAATCATGGTGTCGTGGTTCGAGCCCCAATATTCCCATTGCTTGTCCGGACGCGGAGTAATTTGTACCCAATCATCTTCTTTGAATATTGCCATGAACAGTCTCCATATTTAGTATATAAATTTCAGTGCTTAGATACCATTTTCTACTGTAGTAGTCAGTTCTGAAGGCCGGTACCGTATCGTGAGTTTTGTCAGTAAACCAATGTATTCTGAGCAAATTTTCATAGTCAAATCCTATCGATTCTTTTAATATCAGATTCTGTTGTATTTCTAATACTACACCAATATCATTTATCTTTTCAATATTTTTATAACATTTATAAGTAACAAGCGAACCACTCTTCATATATTAATTAGAAAAAAAAAGAGGGCAGAAGCCCTCTTTTTTAATTTATTATTCATTCTATTGAGTTATTTTTTGCTAAACAAAGCAAATAGCACTCCTACTGATGCTAATCCCACCAATCCTTCGCTTCCCAATTGCTTTGTCAGGTCAACGACGCCACCGACAACATCAATCGGCAAAAACGGTGCTTGAGGCCCAAAGAGAACCTGTAGAACAACAGCAGACGCCAAGAGGGCTAGTCCTACACTGGTCAGCGCACGAAAAACTTCGGCTGTCTTATTTAATATTGTTACTAATTTATCCATAATATTTCTCCTATTTGTTATTATGTATATTGTTGTGAGACGATAAAACTAAGTGATATTATCACGTGCCGGCGCCCAACAATCCCTTAACTATTTTTCCACCCAATTCTACGGCCATTTCTTCTTTATTTGCGGTGCCATCGCCGTCATTGACCATTTTTATCAGATCTGACCATGAGATATCTATCTTTTTCTTCTCTTTATATTCTGCATCAATAACTTCGTCAGGCTCTGCCGCAGTCTCTCTTCTTTTTGGTGCCGGCGCCTCATCAGAGGCATCTGGAGCATCGCCTTTGGTACCTCTGTCGCGTATCAGTCTAGAAAGTTCAGCATCTTCCGCACTCCCAAAGCGCGCAGCCTCAGCCGGCGTTAATAGGCTCGGCGCCAACTTCTTTATCATATCATGATCAACAAAACTGAGCGTATTTTCTAATTTCCTGTTTAGGGGATATCCTGCCTGCGCCTGGCTAGCTAAAACAGTCAGCATTCTCTGTGTTCGTGGATCGGAGGGATCACCGGTTGCTATGTCTATCTGCTCTCTGGCTCCATCACTCAAAGTCATTTTGGAGTCAGGGTCATCAAATACCTTACCAACTGTTCTCCAATACGTACTTCCCTTTAAACTCTTCAAGCCCATTACCTTCTGAAGGTCTTGTGCAACTCCTGTTGCATATTTAGCCGCAGCTTCAATCTTTTTCGTTGTGGCGCCTGGCATGCGACCACCCTTTGATATGACCTGAGAAGGCACTAATGCTGTGGATTTTTTTGCTTTGGCAGCCATTGGCATAATTTTGGCCAGGCGCGCACCCCACTTGCCTACTGTGCTAGCTTGTCCGGCTCCAGGTACAGCGGACAATAAAGACAGCGCCGCGAGGGAGTCACGACCCTCTCTAGAATACCATGCTGCATTAAGGGCGCTGGCTGCGGCACCGGGACCACTAAAGAGAGACAATAGATCTAATCCGAAATGTCCAACTTCAGTAAAGAATCCAACGCCATCTTCTTCAGATAAGACTTGTTCACTAAGGTTTATTTTTTTTTTTTGATATATCGAGAAATTTCTTCTTGTACGATTTGTTCCAAATCAATAGACTCTTCCATTTCTTTCTCGCCTACCAAAAGCTCTTTATCGCCATCGTCATCGGTATCTCCGCAGCCTTCTTCAACATCGTCGTTCTCAAAGAAACGAATAATATCTTCATCCTTTTCTAAGGATTTTACAGCAGATTTTACGGACTCTTCATCCGGAGCAGGAGGAAAAGGCTTGTTATCTTCTTGTAAGATCTCTTTGACCATTCCTCTTAGTGCACTTTCTGTAAGTTTCATATTATTCTCCCCTTTTGTCATTTTAGGATTGCTCCTTAAATGGTAATTAGTTCTTCAGTGTCTTCACAGGCATCTAGAACATCTTTTTTTGCCGATTTGTTTTTATTCAGCATCCGTAGAGGATCCCGCGGCTACTTCATCTTTCATGGCGTCAGCATGCTCTGATTGTTTCACAGCGCTTTTAATAGCTTTTTCCGCATATGTATTTCGCCGGGCAGTTCGCTCGGAAAGGAAATATTCGTTGACATTCGATGTGAGTTCTCTCAAATTATTATAAGTATCTGTTAAAGTTCCCTGAAGTTGCTCCGCATATATTTCCATAATGCTTTTCATTTTTTCAGGACTCACATCCAATTCTCCGACATGCCTATAACTTTTAAGTTTTAACATTTGGGGCTGAGAAATATGGAATTGAGTTGCGCCGGCACCTTCTTCTTCCAACAACAGTCCTAATGGGCCTCTTCTTAAATTTTCCATAAGAGGTGAAGAGGCCAAATCAGCATCCGTCTTCTCAGTCTCCTCTTCTGGTTTCTCGCCGGACCGAAGACCAGAGCCGTGCTTCTGGTAATAGCCACGTGTATATCTCATCAACTCAAAGAATTGTTTAGTGTTGTTTACTAGTTCTGGTGTCAACTCGTTCATGATTATTGCGTAAGAATTTCCTTTATCTAAGTATCCATCGGACATGGCGGCTAGCTCATCGGGGTTGATGCCGCGCCCCAGCATAATTTTCCTGAAAAGTTTGTTTTTCGTAATATCAGAATGAAGAACGCCCAAGTTCATGTTATTTGCGTTCTGATTCAATATATCATAGAAATTTCCCGGATTGATGTCAAATTCGTGGAAGCTCAATCGATCAGCTTTTTCAGACTTATCTTTTGCTACAACAACATAAAGTAATGAATCGTCGCTTCCCTCCGCTAGTGTGCCTACGAGGTTGGCGTAACTACCTTTGACATCTGCCCCACCTCCAGTAAGCAGCTTCAGGCTGATAGGATAACCGCCTTTAAGCCCTCCTTTGCCGTCCTTAGACATAACCGCTCTCAAGTCAGTAATGTCGAGTGTCCCGCCGACACTACGCTCAATCTCTTGAGTTCCGTTCAAAAGCGCTGCGAGAAATCCCTCAAAAACGAATCCGGCGGCAGAAGCAGTAAAATCTTTTACGACGGAAGATAGGGAGTCGAAGAAAACCAGTGTCGCGAGGATCTTTGCCGTCGATCTAATATTAGTGGAACGTTCTGCGATACCGTTAATGTTTTTTAACTTCGCGGATAGGGTGTTTCCTTGAAATTTCTGAAAAAAGTTATAAGCTTCTTTCCTTCCGGAAGATTTTGGATCTCCCCATGATTCATTCGGGTAGAGCTTTGGAATAGTGAATGCGACCTGTTCTCCACCATCAGCTTTCGCCTTAACAGCTGATTTATCGCCCTTTTCCATAAGATATATCAGGTTATCAACTTCTTTGTCAATCAGTTCGGATAAGAAGTCTAAGTCTTTAATTCCGGCCTGACCTTCTTTCAGTTCCGTCTTTTTTGGAATATCTGTGTGTTGGGCTATTTCGTTTTCTAAAAATTCCAGCAAACTGTCGCTCATATGAATACCTCTCCTATATAAATAGGACGCTAGCTATAGAAAGTTAAATATCTACTGCTACTACGTCGATGTGGCCTGTAGCAATATCAGATTCGGTCGTTGTCGTGAAAACTATTCTCTTGGCCGGCGGTTCGTCTTCTGGCGTTGCTAATTCTCTTACTTCCATTTGCACCGTATTAACAATATCATCATATGTCCATTCGCCAGGAAGCGCGCCGGAACAGACAATCGCTTCAATATGCAAATCATCTTTCTCACGGTCCACTCTAGACGGTAGGAATTGATATACATGCCCAACCGCAAGATCGGGACTATCTATCCCTCCAAAGATCTCGAACATCACCATGGCCGAACCACGTACGCCAGTCATAGTTAAATGTACTAAAGTGAAATCGCCTTCGTCATGACCTTCGATACTAGTCGGAGCATCCACAATATTTTTAACCTCTCCGATATCACCACTTAAACTACTTCCTATAATATCAACAAACCTGTCGGAACTGTTTGATGAAAAACCATAATTAAAATTAGTATTATATTCTACTAACTCCGTTCCATATTCGCCATTGGTATATTCTCTCTCTGAGAGACATGCGCTAGATAATGTTATCAAGCCGATAATCATCATTAATCTTTTCATGAAGTCGGACCTGTTTTCTTAGCTGCTTCTTTAAACAAGTATTTGAATTTTGGCATGTCTTTGAGCTGTCGAATGATTGCTTCCTCCAAGCCGATGTTCTTGTCAATCTGATCCATACGTTTTTGGATAAAAGGCGGCTTATTTCTATTTGGCGGTACCTTCCAATTCTTCAATTTATTGTCTTTGGCTTTTGCCTTCTTCGCTGCTATTCTTTTCTCTAATTCTTCATCGGAGGACGAAGATGCGCTAGCGGCACTGGCCACTGCTGCAAGGACTTTTCTCATTCCGGCATAATCTTTCCAATCTCCGTTCTTGAAACTCTTTCCGGCATTTCGGAGCATGGTATTGATATATTTCAGCCTTCCTCTATGCCCAGACGGTACGCTATGTCCTTTAGACGCCAACATTTCTCCCATTCCCTCATATGCTTCAATGGTGCGATTACCCTTCTTTTGTCTCTTGCTAGCAACCTTGCTAGCAGCCGCGGCCGCCTTCTTTTCTTCAGGTGACACTTCCATAGACTTCTTCTCTTCAGGCTTTTCTTCTTCGCCCGAATACTTTTGCATCTCGAATGTTTTAGACAGTCGTTTCATTCTCTCTACACCGTTATGATCACCGAATGCCCAGTCATCGTCAAGCAACTCATAGTAAGGTTTGTCGAAGTTTTCTTCCGCAGACAGGTGTTTCATAAACATCCTAATTGCAGGAACTTTCTCTCCGGTATCTTCATCGATATAAAACTTGTTATTAAATCCTCTGATTATTGCCATCGAATTTGCAAAGTCCTGATCACTCGTATATCCGTCAATAGCATCCTCAACATCTTTCGCTTGCTTGATAATAAAGGAAGGTTCCACCAGAGACGCTGGTGGAAGGTTTTTAATCTTTAGGGGCTTCACATTTTCCCCGCCCCAAAAATGATCGTATCCGGCTTCTAGCGCCTTGCCGGCTAAATAACTGGCTCCAGCTAGCGCAGCACCCTTTGCAGCTCCACCAGCAGTGAACTCTATCTCATTAAGGCTTAAATGCTTCCTCCAGCCCTCGGTGAGAGACTGTTGTTCATTAAAACTACTAAATTTTTTCTTGTTTGACATGTTGGTGCTCCTGCTGATTTAAAATATAATTTTTCACTTATAACTAGTTCTTTGGATTGTATTCGCCAATGGCAACTTTTCTGCTTTTATGGCATCGCTAAAGAGTCTTAAGATCTCGTCTTTTTGAATATCCGGATACTCTTTCTCAATTTGCTTAATTGATTGTAAGATCAAACTCTCTGCTTCAGCCTGCAAGTCATCTTTTCCCTTTTTCTTAGCTAGCTGTCTTTTAGCAGCGCCGGGACTGCCCGGATCGGTCATGACATCAACAATTGATGGGATTTCTGCTTGTGGAGCAATCTTATAGGCAGCGTCGAGGAAATCTTCATGAGCCATAACCTCGTTGCGAAACTTCAACCATTCGTCGTCAGTCTCAAGGCTCCGGCCGGCATCTTCTGCTAGCCCATATATTGCTCTTGTGAGATCCTCTAAACTCGCGCCGCCAGCAGCAGTCCAAAAAAAGCCGTCAATCTCTTCTAATGTCAAGTCATTCCAACGCCTGTCGTTGGCCAATTCTTCTTTTGTATAGTTTCGTTCGTTGAGGACAAATTTTTGCCACTTTTTATATTTTTTGCTCATATGCGTAGTCTACTCCACAAATCTTAGGAAGAGCCCTTACGTCGCTTCCTACGCTCTTCTAGGGGTAAGTATCGCTCTAGTTCTGACTCACTGTCTGCGTACCCTTCTTGAGCCATTTTATCTTCCAAGTCTTGAGTCATTATTGATAGCAATTCGTATGCGTCTCCCATATTGGTCACGTAATCTTTAAGAACTTCCATCACCTGTGCAGTCACCTCTTCTTTGATTTCGGCTATTTCTGGATAACCAAGAACAGGAGCAGCAGGTCCGCCACTCAACTCAACTGCGTTGGCGGTACTCGGCTTACCGATACCCAGTCCTTGTCCGTAGCTAAAGCCACTGCCCATAACTTCGCGAATGATTTTTTTTAGTAACGATTTCTTTATTTTCATCTTTTTCCTCCGAATTCTTCACTTATAAGTAGTGTCATATTATTTGATTATTATTCTATTCCTGCGCTTTTCTCTCTCTTTTGGCGTATGATTATGACAAAAGTGTTTCATTGCCCGTATATCTGTTCCGGCCTTCGGCGAAATGAACGGAAACATGCCATGGATAACCTGCGCGACAAAACAACGATACATACGGAATGCAATTGTAAAAGCTTCTCGCAAATGTTGCCAGTAAGTCTCTCCCACAGCATACGGATGATCAGTGAAGAGATTATAAATTTTTTCTGTTAGTTTCATTCTGGATCCCAAGTACCAGCAGAACCGGGATCTGCCAGATTTAAATTATAGCCTTTCGCTTTTCTAAATTTCTCAAAATATTTAGGCTCTTCGATATATTTTTTAATGGTCTTGTAAAGCGGAACCTGGAATCGACGTTCTTGCTTATAATATTCCTCTTCGTTTTCTTCACCTAACATTTTTTCTAAGAAGGTTATCCACACATCAGCATTCCAGAATTTATATTTTTTATAATCGATACGATGAAGATTGCCCAAAAGCTGTTCATTAAAGCGCAAAAGATCTTCTCCAAAGTTGTATTCCGCGAAGCTGGTATATTGAATCAGATCTTGGATATAATCTATAACAGCATGCTCCACGTCGTCTTTGGTGGCCGTTTTAAACGTGCGAGGCTTCTCTTCTTTCTCAGGAGGAACGGCAGGGATATCCCCTCGGTTCGCCCACTCGATAAATTGATTGATGGGAATCTCGGGACCATCAGAGCTAGCCGGATAGATAACTCCCGTAATATCCCCGGGATCAATTTCATCTGCCACCATGGCTTGAAGCTTGCTAGTCTTATCCCAAGAGTCAGCATCATCTAGATCTTTTGACAGGCGCGCTAGCGGAAGTTCTGCCACAAAAATAATTCCTTCTCCTCCTGCTTTTTTGGTGGAGCGAATAGTATACATTCCGGCCCTCTCTTGCGTAAAAGCAAAATAAGTTCCCGGACTTGTGTTTTCAAAATTCTTTCTATCTTCGGCGAACTTGAAACCGTTATTAACGATATCCCAAAAATATGCTGTTGAAGTGCCATGATAAACAAGCGCTTCTTTCTCACGTGCGGCGAGGGATGCTTGCAACTCATCAGCAAATGGATCATCGATTACATCCATACGCATGGACATCTCCTCTAAATTGAACTGTCCCAACAGATTATCGATATTTTTTTCTGTGTCCCTTCCCTCTTCTTCAGCCGGCGCTCGTGGATTCTCTTCGATCCATTGGTTAGCAAGCTTTGTGAATTCAGCATATGCCTCTTTATCCATCTTTTCTGGATATTCCGCGGCCGGCTCACCAGTGGCTGCTGGGGCATCAGAGCTCACAAAATTTACATAGTTCCTTATATTCGCAATTGTATCTTTCATAATACGGTCCACCTCTTCTACAGGAAGCTTTTCATCCGCATTGTTAATAATTACGGATGAAAGAAGTTCTAATACAACATATTCTTGTTTTCCTTTTCTCCCAGTGATAAATGTTGGACGATCATACGATTCTGTGCTTAATACGTTATCTAACATTTGCGACGAGGCCCCGTTTTGAAAGTATTCGTCCTTGGCCGCATTAAAAGAATCAAAGGCGATGTTGTGTGACATCCACGCATATTTATTATAACGCATTTCTTTATTTAAATAAGACTGAAACCGTTCGTTTCTCTCGCGATCATTCCCTCTGTGTACTCGATCTCCTGTCACTTTTTCATAACCACCAATGGCATCCGGAATAGGAAGATAAACATAAGTTTTAAAATTAATTGTCAACCTTCCTGGCTCTGTGCTATGATTAGAAATCATCACATATGAGATAGGCTTGTTGGGAGCTTCTTGAAAAACAGGAACCAATCTATCATGATAATCACTCTGTAACTCATTATACAGTTCGTCAACTTCCGCTTTTATATCTTTAAAACGTGACGCGGCCGGATTGGGACTTTCAGACATATCCTCGATAATGGCATCCTCGACCATGCCAAAAATATCGAGCCCAGTCTCCCTTCCTTCTATTCCCCAAGTAGGGAATATCTCTTCTACAACAGTTGTCAATTTAATATCCTCATCCTGCGCATCAAAAATGTGAGTTCTATGGCCTTCCGGATGCATAACAATTGCGAGTTTGTCAAACCGCGTTTGTTTTTTTGCTTCTCCTTTTTCCTTTTCGGGCTTTGCTTCTCTACCAATAAATGGGAGAAGTTTGTGATAATAATTAACGAGTCTAGTTACCTTTTCTCTAGCCCCTAGTTCTGCCTTGTGCCCAAACTTCCCATCCGAGCGGTTGTCCACGTCATACGACTTTGCTAGCTCATTGGCAGTCTTTACCATCCAAGGAAGATATTTATTCTTACCAGAGGGATCGTCCTGCGACATTCTATCGATGCCTTTGAGTTGGCCACCATATGTTTCATTCCAGTCTTCATATGGGGGCAAGTCCCATTGTGGATATTGTTTCTTTAAATCTTGTACTTTGCCTTCGAATAAATCATCTAGCACATTTTGGGCAAAATCTACATTTTGGGCAAAATCTTCCGGCGCTGTTTCTTCAATACTCGAATCAACCTTTTTCGGGAGAAGATAATAAAGAGTCATCCCCCAGCGATTGTAATAACGGCTGAACTGGTTCGTGCCTTCTTCTGTCGCTGCGGTGCACCACTTAGTCCCGACACCATAGAAGCAGGAAGCCCTTTCTGATAGCGGTACTACAATTTGAAACTTGTCACTTACTGTTGGGAGTTTGCGGTACTGGTCGCTCGGCACACTTCTATTTATTTTCTTTTCATCAGATATCTTCTTGAGAGACTGTGCCTTTTGAATCACATCTTCCATTTGCTCGATAGAGAGGGATGTATGATCTTTAGGATTTTCTTCATTCAAGTATCTTTTAAAACTTTCAAGCAGAATCTTCATGATTATATAAATAGTTTAGTTAACAGCAACTTTGACAGCATTTCTTACCTTATCAACATAGTTGTACTCTTTTTCTGGAAAATTCATTTCGTTCCGGAAATCGATAACTCGCAGCATGCTATTCATGAACGGATATCTCTCGCCCATTTCTTCGGACAGGAGTTCCATCGTTTTTAACTGCTTCTTTCTAGCTAGAGCAAACACGTCTCTAGGAGATATTCCAATTGCTAAGAAGTCGTCCTTAAGTGACTTGAGCATTTCGAATTGTTTCATGTATCCAAAGAATTGCCAAAAAAGCAATTCTATTTTTTGAGCTATGTTCATATCTTTTAACATTTTTGGAAGATATAGAACCCCTAATGCGACATGTCTTGCTTCATCCTTCTCATACATCTTCAAGAGATCCGATAACACAGGATCAATATCTCTTTCTCGTACCAACTTAAAGAGTGTCAATGCTAACGGTTCAACCATTAGCTGCATGCCCAAAAGCATCTTTGAGACATTATCTGCTTTAAGAATTGAATTCAAAAAATCGTCTGCGTAGGGATCGATATTCAATGGCTCGTCTCCCAACAACTGAAGATAATCCCTCATTACATAATAGTGCCGCGCCTCGTCGTGGGCCTGGGATGTTGCGGCCATTCGTGCTTCGTCGTCCTCTAATTGGTATGATAGCACAGAAGAGATCCGCCAGGCAGCCATCTCTCCAATTAAAATAATCCCAAATATGTTTTTTAATACTCTAGCATGCTCTTCGGATATTTTTATTCCGCCATGCTTATCTAGACACTCTTGCAAATATTCCTTACCGTTCCATATATTCTTTTGGCCCTTGTGATACAAGAGTTCTATTTTGTTCTCTAATGATGTAGTTGTCATAACTACGCCTTTCTTGTTTACTGACATCCCTCAGCACATGTGCTGAGGATGAGTTGATGGATTTTTTTTGGGTCTTGTAACATTTCTTTGGGCACTTGTTCGCCGCCGATGGTCATAGCAACCGTATTCGGAGAAAGAAATCCCACCGCGACTGCGGCCAGCTCCTCCACATCTTTTGCGGACTTAGAAGATATTACTTCGCTAGTTTCAACATTGAATATACGAGCATCTCCTCTAAATTGTCCCATTAAAGAAAAGGCGGACACTTTGATACCCGTTGGCGCGCCATTCTCTTCGTTTAAATATTTTTTAAAGTTCTCGATTAAAAGTTTCATGCTTTTTCCCCATAGCCTCCTTGCGCGCAGTGATCTTCTCACGAACTACAAGATAAACAGTTGCAATCCCAATTCCGATGATAGCGTTAAGTATAGTAACAGCAAACAGGCTGCCACTCATATCTATAAGTGAATTCATTGTCATTTCTTATTTCCTCCACTAAAGCTTTTTCTTTCGATAATAATTCTTATTCTTCGTGACTCTCGTAATTCTTTGGTGTCCGTTACAGGATACTCTGCTGGAAACTTCTCAATATATTTGGCAAAGCTGTCATGCATGGCTTTCCTATATGTTTCAATGTTTTTGTCTATTGTGTTGAAGCTCTTTACAACTTGATCAATTTCGGCCTCGTCGAAATCGTTGATGTTGACAACGAAGTCTACATATGTGTTTTCTCCACTTACATTCATCTTTATCTCTACTTGCGGATTGGTATTCATAATGTGCGTTAACATTCCAAGTGTCTCTTGTGCGGCCGCGCCGCCGTCAACACCGGGAAGTTCAGGCTGATTGTTGAGAGAATCGATGGTTCTTTTATTTGCCGTCGTCAATATTAGTTCTTTATTCTTTGGGCTCTTTCCGTAGGTGGCAGAATTAGGTGTTGGAAAATGGAATCCGAACTCAATGGTGCCTTCATCTTCGTCAATACCAACAACGATGTTGTCAAGAGACATTTCAAATTTCTCTTTTATATCTTCTCGGTCTGTATACAGTTCGTCTCCGTCTATATCGTATTCAGGTATATCAAAAAACATTTTATCGTATTTTGTTTTAGGAAGTATATTATCGCTCATCAAAACTTCTCTAAGCATATTTCTTACTTTTTCATAATTGTTTTCTAGATCGTTGACGGATCTGTATAGAAAATCATCAACCTCTTCTAATCCGCCTCGTCCGAATCCTTGTGTGTCTCCGGACATAGACACTTTTAGCAGCGATCTGCCAAACTCAAGATAAATGACGTCTGTTGCGTCTGTTGCATTTCCATAAGAGTCTTCTTGGCCGCCCAAGGAGAGAGAATCTCCCATTATCTTGTGAAATGCTTGCTCTATCATGTCATACGACTCACTTTCCAAGTCGGTTGGTCCATCGTAGTCTGGCGGCATAGAAAACAGATATGCTACACTGAAGTTGCCATCGATCATCGGTTCTTCACGATCATAATCATGATAGGCAGTGGCACTAATATCAATTCTGTTGTTATCTATTCTTTGTATGTTTTTTTCCAACATCTCTTCTACAAGTTTGTCATAATCAACTTCTTCATATTCGAAAACAACACTAAACCTATCTTCCAAGTCTTTTGCTTCCAGTGCTTCTTTAAGTTTACTATCAAGTTCGTGGAAATCGTCACCTCTCATTCTATTGTCGTCTACATCCATGAATTCTTTCTCACCATATGCAAACTGATATCTGTTTCCTTTTGGATTCATTAGAAAGAAGAGGGGATCGTCTTCTCCGTTATAATACTGATTGAAATAGTTTAGTCCAGGTGCTGCTGTACACCAATTGGTTTTTTTGCCAAGCAAACAGGCTGCACCTTTATTGTGTGCGGCAGCAATAACCCAACCATCTTCCGCCGGCTCAAACATTGGAAGACCTTCTTCATCTCTTGCCACACTTCCATCTTCAGCGAACTTGAAGTTGCCTTTAAAGAACTCTGCTCCTTTTGGAGCATCAGCAGAAAGTTTCTTATCTTTGTCTGCTTCTATTGCTTTCTTGGCACCAGCGACGACGTTGGTAAGTGAATCGGCATCCTTGAGTTTATTGATGTCTGTAGGGTTCATAAATCTTTGAAACTGAAAAAATGTTTCTAA